>JGI10211J34971_10005328_pt1 | contig 10053 bp, 23 predicted proteins | sample Etolagsediment_FD_34971 | JGI IMG/M metagenome (IMG submission 34971)
TGACAAAGCCACCAATAGAACCATGCTGGTTTTGATTCCCCGACTCCGTTTGATGAGATTCACAACGGGAATGAACCAGACGACACACAGGAATGCCAGCAAGAACGCCCCAAGCAGAGACATGAAGCCTCCTGACAAGAACCAAACCGATGCCGAATAGCTCACGATGGAGTCTTCCAACTGAGCAACAGCCGCAGCCGCTTCAATCGGACCTTGCATGTTGGAGTAAATGGACTGAACCAGAGCAACCAGAGCAACTACAACTACTGTCAAGACAATTCGTACCTTCATGGGTACACTCCTCCGTATTAAGTTTGAGCCACACCCTGCGGCCTTTCTACTCATACTACTCTTTACAGACAACAACGAACAAAGAATTTACCGTCCAGACGGCTTAATCTTCCAGTTTTGGATACGAGATTTGCAGTCTTCAATCTCTCGTTTGAGGGATTGAATTTCCCGTTCAACCTGTTGGGTTTGGAGTCGCAACCCTTGATCGTAAAAGGGATGGTCAGGAGTAATCTCTTCGACTTTGCGAGGGCGAATAGTAACTCGAAGCGTCGCAGGCCGTTTTGCTAACTCCTTGAGTCTCGCTTCCCTGCTCAGGAGCATCGGGGTTAAAACCTTGGACAGATAAGATTTGGTGCCTTCGGGACTGATTTCAAAGGGCTTGAAGCCTGCCCCAAAACAAGGGCCTGTGTGCCACGTCTGTCCATACATGCCTTGAGAGCGTCTGCCTTGCACCTTCCAGCCATGCCGCATGATCCTATCGCTCTTGAGCTTGACGTTGCGAAAGCAAACGGGACAAGTCCCTGTATCCTGCAAATCCCGCACTTGAGTGGGACGCACGATTTTGTCCACCGTTTCGTGCCCCAAACCAGCCAGCACTTTTTGAGCTTCTTTTTGCATACCGTTGGTATAGACGAATTTCCAGAACGCCCCACTCTTCAACTCTGAGGGCTTCGACAAACGCCCTTTTTCATCCAGCTTCTGTGGGATCGTTATGGTATCCCCATCTGGGGACAAGATTGTCCATGCAGGAACACCATACCACAATCCAGTGACCCCAAAGTGCCAACGCTCTACAGGGGATACTTGGAGTTCAACTGCCCGCGTCATATGATAGAACCTGTCCCCAGGTTTGGCTGAGGAAGGGCCGCTCTTGCCAACGTGGGTGATTTCTCTCTCGAACGCCTCAAGCCCCTTCTCCGCTTTGGCCTGTGTCTCATACCAGTATTGCTTTTCTTCCTTCGCACCCGAATAACCCCATATTCGGTACTCTCCAAATCCGTCGAATAGCTTCATCTGGTCACTGCTGGTGATGGCAAAAGGCATACTGGTATCTGTGACCGTCCACCCCTCAAGGTCAGCGAACGCCTCCTTGACAATTTCCATGTTGACTACGCCCTTGATACCTTTGGCAAGCTTGCCGAGAAACTGCACCGTTCTTCGGGTCAAGGTGCCTAACTTCGCTCGGTCTGAATCTTGCTGTGTCATGGTACCCTCTCTTTCATCTTCACTACTGAGAAAAGGTAAACCATAACAGGATTATTTGGAAGAGGAGTCACCACCGTTCTCGCCCATAAAACGTTGAGTTGCCCTGTGAAGGTCTTCCTCAATGTTGGTCTGGAGGTTGTTGGCCATTCTACGAATCTCCTGCCTCTCGATGTGTTTGTGGATCAAGGTTTTGACGATCCATTTATGGAACTCGGATTGTCTCTTCATATAACGGCTCCAACAGCTTCTCAATGGCCTTTTTCTGCTCAGGGGTCAGATCAGTGTCTTTGTTTACGAGCCAAGCCTTGATCTCATTCTTCCCGTCTTCGCCCCACTCCTTTATGATTGGGGAGTCCCATTCTGTCCAGCCTCGAAAACACATTTTACTTACCTTCGGTCCCTCACAGCCCAACAAATTACAGGGCGCAACGACCGATCCTCCAGTTGGGTTACTCCAATCTGCCCACCAAGGAACTCCATATCGAATTGTTCTGCATGGTAATTCCATATGAACGGGACTCTCGACAAGGCAGAGGGGAACGAATTGATTTTGGGACCACCGAATGTTGAGTATTTGAAGGGGTTGGGCATATCATANTTGCGTGTCATGTTGTCCCGCAGGTACGGGAACAGTGTGGCCACATGCCCACTCACATAAGGACCACCTGAGCCACCACCCAACTTGACAAAGGACTCCCAAAACTCCGCATTGACGTTCCCATCCCAGACAGCAACGAACTCATCCAGAACAGGGATAAGAGCATCGAGCCACCAATCCAATTCCAAACATTCAAACTGCCTCGCTTTGTCACGAATGCACTCCCAATCCTTCTTCTCTCCAAGGAGCGTAATTGTGGGGATGCCACAGAGGGTAGTGACAGAGAAGCTGAAATAGCCCTTGAGAGCGTCCATAAGGACAATCTCGGAAGCAATTTGCTCAATGGGGCCAGTGGTACTGAATTCAGCTACCAACAGGTTCATAGCCCCGGCTCCGACGTGTTGGGCGATCTGATCCCCAAACTCCCCAAAGACTCCCGGCCAATCGTTGTGGGGATCACCTTTTGTGAATTGATCCCTACGTACATCCAGCACATTCTTGCCTTCATGCTTGACGAATTGGGACCGCCACTTCTCTGGATCAAGATTGATGTGACGTGCGAGTCCCTGTGCGAGGGTAAGCCAGACATCATCGGGGGACAGAGTGAGGGCATAGTGGTCCTTGAACGCTTTGTATGAGGCAGCAATCAAGGGGTTGGTAGTAGCGGGGAATCCGAGTTGTACCAGCTTCTCAGCGTTCATCCCCCCTGCTTCACCCTGATTCTGTTTGCTCACTTGCAGAAATTTGCGGAGTGCCGACCAGAATGGATAATCGGGCAGCTTCCTTCGCATCGGCTTTACATCACCTGTTTTGAACTTCACACTCATTTTCTTGCACTCCCTAATGGAAACGGTTTTACTTGTGGTCTTGTGCCAGCCCATGCACGGGAATTGGTTATCCTAACCGCATCGTCTCTGGTGGGAGCACACTCCCCGCAAAGATACCATGTATGTCCTTTCCCATTCACATAGGGACCGGCATATACTTCCCACCCCCATTCTCTACGGAACTCATGGCCACACATGGCACACTTGTACCAGAAAAATAGGGGCCACATTCGATTAACTTCTGCTAGATGACAATCTAACTCGGCACCCTCTGATTTTCTCCTAGCCATCTCGTTCATCCCCTACGAGTTCCCGAATAGAATTGATCACCGTTTCGGCTGTCCGACGTAGCCAGAAATCATCTCCCCATCGTGCTCGTTCCAGTTTCTCAGCCACCTTCAACAGACGTTCCTTTTGGCCTGTGAAACCAACCCCCATACGAGAATAAAGCCAGTCACGGGACGCCTTGATTTTCCTGCCCTCAAGCTCGTTCCGTACTGCTCTGAGGTCAGCCCCTGTTTGATCCTTGTGTCCTGTCCCCCAACAAACGTCGCACACATCATGTGTCATTGAGGCACCCCCCATCCCACCCCGCCAAGTTGCTGTAGACGAGTACAATTTCTGCCCACTCCCTCCACACTCCGAACAGGCTATCCCCGCTTTCTGCATACAAAAAGCTTTCAGATCGTTAGCAGCATCAACCCAACCATGTACCTTCCAGTCATCATGGAGTCTATTGATCCCTGCTTCTCTCTCTTTGACGAACTCCTCTAGAGTTGGCAAATCACTCATCCGTCTCCCTCTCATTGACAATTTTTTCTATGGGGCACCATTCGGGCCTACCGTGAAGGAATATCTCTGTCTCAATGGGTTTGCCACAGAAATCCTCTGTCTCTTTCCCATGTGCCATACAAGCAGTCTCATGCCCACAAAGTGGCAAATTCCCATCGTCTTCTTCGTGGCTCCAAGCACACTGGGAACAGGACTCAGGAACACCTCCCTCACGAAACTCACAGCAATGGCAATACTTGCAGCCTACGGGGGCCATGTTCTCATAGGTATCAAAGTGGCGATAGTAAGCGTGCCCACAATCACAGATACGATCATCACCAAACTCAGGATCGTAGGGGGCTGGCGCACTCTCTGGAACCGAGCTATACCTTTCCAGATAAACAATTCGATCCCGTTGCTTCTCCAGTTCACGTTGTAGGGTTCTGATTTGACCCTGGAGCCTATTCTTCTCCCCTATGAGGCAATCTTTGGTTCGACTTTGCTCAGTATTCAGTGCGCTACAGGAGCAGAGAGCTACATTCCAAACTCCACACTTGGGGCAAAGAGGGGGATGTGTCAGTCGGCAATTGGGATTAGTACAGAACTCCCCGTGGTTGAAAGTGACCATGAGGCTATTGCAAACGGGGCAATTTTTGTAGGTTTCAGTTATCAATCTTCCACCGATGGTCCTATATCTTTGTCATCAACATCGACAACATGAAACGGACCCTGTTTATGGAGACGCTGTGCTGCCTCCGTAATGAAGATCGTCCGTCTATCAAAAATACTCCATTCTTCGACAATCACTTCGAGGATTTCTCCAAGCACCTCGTCGGACATCTCAGTTGCTTGTATTGGAGGGGTAATGTCCTTGTTCAACCATGCTTTGTATCGCTGTTTCTTGAGGGTATCCATCATTAGTACCTCTCATCAGCAACCAGATCGCACGCTAGGGTGTCATCGTAAATCTCAGTGTCGAGGTAGTTACGGGTGCTTTCTGGATTCTCACAGAAATACACATCGGCACCCCATCGTCCTACCTTCCCTTTGTACTCACACCAAGCGCAATCCACACAGTGGACGAATTCTATGTGGACATTCTCATTCCCCATTACGCACCTTCTCTACGAAACGCTGCCCAATCTCCACAGCCGCAAGGGTCTCCCTCAATCGCTGGTTTTCTTTTTCCAGTTCATCCATCCTGCCTTCCAACTCCGTCACCGCTTCCTGTTTCTCTTCTTCAATCTGCTCCTCACAACTGGAACAAATCTCGGGCTTCACTACAATGCCGCCCCACTTGTCCACGTCCACCATGCTGTCGTCGTCCATGGTCTCCCCACACATGGCACAGTGGACTGTGACCTCGATCTCAACCTGAGTCTCTTTTTTGATTTCGACACTAGCCATCGTCAACGTCCCTGAAGTATTTGGGGCGAGAGACTTCACTGGGTTCCCACTTGAACTGCTTGCAGATGTCAAATTCGTCCTTCACAGGGCGCAGAGGAGAGTACAAGCATCTCTTATCCTCAGGGGAGTGTATACAGGTGCCACAGCATTCTTTTTCCCGCTTATCCCGCCAATAGCTGAATCTCCATTCTCCCTTGGTGACGAGATCATAGAACTGCGCTCCACAGACGTTGCAGAGATACTTCATGTTGGATTCTACATAGGGGTTCCATTCTTTGGGGTGGTAGAACGTGAGCCGTTCCGTGCAAGTAGGATTGGGGCAGTCGGTTTCAACATTGTCTTTGACCCGCTGTGCGAATCTTTCCCTCTCCTCTTGTTCTTGGGCTTCGTGGCATTTTCGTGTATCCCTTCTTTGCCTTTTCTCTATGATGCCACGTCGGATCAGGCTGAGGGCCAACCATAGAACAAGGCAAACAGCAATTGCTATGGCTACCACTGCGCTGATTGGGATTCCATCGAATATCATGGTGATTCTCCTTCGTACCTGCGAGTTTCAACCCACTTGCCATCCTGTATCTCAAAGGCAACTGCACACAGATCGCAACTGGGGCTTCCCCTGTCTACCTCTCTACAATAGCGTCTCCACATCCTCTCGAACCATTCCTTGTCCGTGTAGGTCTTGCTCTTGGCCATGTGCCACTTTGCCGTCTTGACCCTGCGGTACCGTCTTCGCAACCAGATTTTCCCTACTGGAATCCGTGGTTGTTGTGGCTTCCCTGCGTACAGTGTTTCGCTCATCAATCCACCTTCTTTCCTACGAGTTGGAAGGTCTTTTTACAACGGGAACAGACCAACCGGGGATGCACCCCATCCTCAGGTACACCCAACCACTTGAAAGCGAACATTCCCTCAGGGGTATTGCCTACACAGTTTGGGCACACAACGCCCTTGTTGGCTTTGTCTTGCATGTCCAATCGCCCTAAGACAAAAGAAACAATGACTCCTATGAGTGCCAAAAGGCCATAGAGGAAAGTTTCTACCATGTGTTACTCCGTAGCCATGGAGACAAATGGGTGTCTATTGACCATGGCACTCTTGCCAGCGTTTAACTAAAACAGACGCATTTTCCACAGATTCGATCTCGAGACTGTCCATATCAGGATACACGATGGTGACAGAGGATTTGACCACCCTCTCAACGCCCTCTTCCCTGATCTCGTAGACGTACTCAGAGCGAACGTAGTGGTTATATTCCGCTCCCATCTTATTGATAGCTCTGAATCGGAACATGCTCAGTCCTCCTTGGACTTCCATTGTGAGACTAAGTGAGAACTCACCTTCTCCCACGCCTCACGAATTTCCTCAGGTGCCTCTTTCAAATCGTTCTCCAACAGGAACCACCCAAAAGCCCTGCCCCCGGTGGGGTCACCTTTGAAGGTCGTGATTTCCACTTCCTCTCGAATCTGTTTCTCCAAATTCGCTACTACAGCAGGACTCATGGAATAGAACATCATGAGCTTGATGACAAGCTCATCCTTGATCTTGGCATCTTCCTTCAGATTCTTGATTTGCCGCTGGTAGCACTCCATGGTGCGCCAGTATTCTCCGTCAAGGAAGACCCAACAGTTGGATTGTTGCTCTCCACAATGACGACAGGGATCGCCCGGTTCGCCGTAGTCAGGTGTTGGTTTTGAAGGTGGTGTCATAGTTTCCTGGTTCAGCCTCCATCGCTTTATACTACTCACTCAGCGGGGAAACTAACAAGAATTCGAATCCCCATAAATCTCCCGTTTGCAAAACTCCAGCCCACCACGAATAAAAACAGCCATCGCCAAAACGCAGATAGTTATGCCTCATTGGGCTTCTCCTCTGGCTTGCAGTTAGCTCCCTGCATGACAGCACCGCTTCGCATACACTTTCGAGTCCCACAACCGTACATGGTGACATCCCTTGCCGGTTGGATTCGTTTCCTTGGACTCCCACACTTTGGACACCCCGGTACTTTCGTTCTCATTCTCTTACCTCTCGTGGCCCCACATTATCCAGATTGTTCCTTGACCCGTACAGCCACCCTCATCTGTGACCATTGTTTGGCCAGTTTCTCCGCAACTCGTACACCTTGCCGCCTCACCGTCCTGTACCCAGTTGTCAGTGCCATCACTCCCCTCCCTGCGCGTCGTCAGGCTCCAGCGGGTGCGTCAAGCGGGGACAATCCTCCCGACATACCTGCGCCCCCAGTGGGTGCGTCGGACCGCGTCGTCCGCAATACTGGCAATGGTCCAGCGTTCCGCTGCCAGCCGAGGCTGCCCCGTCCCTCACCCGCACCGCCTCTTCGAGGTAAGCGATGCGCTCATCCTTCGGCTCAAGCTCGCTGAGCCAGCCGGACTGCTGCTGGTTCAGTCTGCACCGCTCATCTCGCGCTGCCTTGGCAACCCTCAATGCGTACTCCCGGGCCTCTTTCAGATTCATGTTCTCCACCTCGTTACCAATATCTCGGAACATACGGATAGCCGTCAACAAGGTTCTGCCCGTATGAAAAGCACCCATCCCGGCATTGAAGGGTTGCGCTGCGCCACCGTCGCCGCTTCACTTCAGCCTTCAGATTGCGCAGCGAATCGCTGGCAAGGAAGGGGTGATGGTCATAGGCACTAATGGCGTTGTAGGCATAGTCCCATATCTTGTGAACGTCCTCACCGCTGAAGGCATGGACCGGTTTCCGCACTGCCATCACTCCACCTCTTCCGGTTTCTCGAACTCCATCCAGTGTGTTACCATCAACTCTCCAGCACCCGCATCTATCAACGCACGGCAGTAAAGCTCCTCATCCCAACAGCCATTGGCAAGCTGGAGGGAACGGGGTTCTCCATTCTTCCGACGTACCATGAATGCAAACACCTCACGTTTCCAACCCGTACCCAAACTGGTTGAAGAACCAACCATGTATGTCAGAACCAATTTATTGAAAGGAGGGGCTTCCCTCTCCATGGACTTCCATTCCATCATCTCATCCCCCTGGTTTGGATTCTTCACTCACCTCGCGGTGGGCCTGCTCTCGAACTAATTGGACACGATTCGCACTTCGCTCTGAATGTCCTCCATGCAGGTCAAGAGCAAGAATGTTCAATGCTCTTCGCAGCAAACGCAGTTCACGCAGGGCCGAGGGATACCCGGTGCGGGCGTGGGCAAGCAGCCACGATTCAGCTTCGGTCAGGTAGCAGCGTTTAGACGAAGTAGCGCAACTCGCATGTGCTGCCTCGCACACCGCCAATTGAGCATCTATCATCTCATCAGTCCAGGTCCAGTCAATCATCGCTCTGCCTCGCTGCGGGAAACCGCCTCTCAGGAACAACCTATACTACTCACATGGGATCGAAAACTAACAGGAAAACTAATCGACAACTTCACCAAGCAACATACCGTTTTTGATCTCACCCTTTCCGTTGCAGTCAGGGCAACTCAGATGTACGCTTCGTTTGACGTATCTCATATGAAGCCCAGATGACGACGGCACAACCAAAGGCACCGCAGAAAAGGAGTAACGCCCACTCCATTACTCAAACCCCCTGAGATAGAGTCTCAGGTCATATTCTACATCATGCCTGCACTCAAACTTCTCCAGCCTCTCCAGAGTCTCTCGAATCTTTGCCAGATGGGACTCCGCAATGGAGTTCAATCTTGAGGTGTGCCTCAGACGTTCATGTCTCAATTCATAAACTTGAGGCCAACCACGACTAGACAATTTGACCACGAAAGCCAAACCACACTCCTCGCAGAACCGGTGGACCTTAGGTCCATCCCTCTGCAAACCCAACTGTTCTTCCTTCGCATCACAATAAGGACAATGAACCTTGGGTAACTCCGCTACCATGTGAACCTCTCAATCAAGGTGCCATTCTTTCGGCTCAAAACTTTGACCGACTCCGGTATCTTGTCCGCATCTTCGATCACCAAACGACCTCCAACTTTACGTCGGCACCTTTTACACTGTCCAAAGTAAACAAAGCCAAAGCCGGGAACCTTGTGCAAGTGGACCATCTTTGGCCACCCCTTTTTGCACCCAAACTTGAGTTTATCGCTACCCCCTTTCAAAGCTTCAACACCGGGATCAGGATTACAATGACAGGGAACCCGTAAGAACCGTGGGATGTCACACTTGAACTTTCGACCGTCTTCTAGTCTGATCATCCAACGCCCCTAAAACGTGTTGCACTCGCCATCTTCCAGATTCAAGTACAGGTGCTCCCCATTCTGCCATTTACTCGTGAATGCCGAAGTGTGGTGAAACTTGACCTTGAATTCTAAACCTTTGATCCCATCTGCGTCATCTGCGACAAAGGGGTCTTCAAACAAAGACTTTTGCCAATCATAGCTGGCCATGTAGATACCCCGAAGCCGTTGCTCTATCCGACCCAGTTGTTGTTCCAGATAAGCTGCACGTTGGACCATAGGGATCAGAACACCCTCAGAATGGAGCTTGACGAACATCTCTGCCGTACTCATCCCATTCATGTTCTCATCGGCCTGTCCCACAGTTCCGTGGTTGTTTCCATCTATGAAATCCCAAAGTCGGGTTAAGCCCTCGGTAACATAGTAGCCGAAATCGTTGTCACCAAATTCGACCTCCATGTACCGCCACTTGTCTCCCTCACTGTAATCAATCCATGCCCCGAGAAGTTCCTTGCAGCCTTCCACATCGAATGTGGGGGCCGTCTTGAATTTTGATCCCTCTACAGTACAACTTCTAACCAAGGGGCAGTCGTCACACTTGCCAACGAGCATCGTCAACAATCGATCTACAGTGTCTTTTTTCATTCGTGCTCCTCACGAGCCTCTGCCTTATAAACCTCAGGGTCAGTCTCAAAATGCTCATTGGTCAAATAAGGAGTAGAAGACTCCGCACGACTCACCGTATCACAGGCTTCCTGCAAAGCCACCTCCAAAACCTTGATCTCC
>JGI10211J34971_10005329_pt1 | contig 10053 bp, 9 predicted proteins | sample Etolagsediment_FD_34971 | JGI IMG/M metagenome (IMG submission 34971)
TATCCAGAGAGGGGTCTGTGGCGGGAGGGAAAGGGAATAGAGCGCGCTCGTCACCAGAACCGCTTCGCTGACCTTCTTTTTCCGGCCTCTTTCAAAGAGGTATTCGGTCGCAATAGCCAGAAAAAATACGAGAGCCGTGGTAACCGGTACCCGCCACCCGTATAGAAAGGTCGCGAACAGAAACATCGGTGTGAGTGCATAGAGAACTCGGCGCATTACGTCCTGTCGCTGGAACACGTATCCTCCTCATTCGCGTTTCGAATCGATGCAATTATACTCACCGGAAAAGACAAAGTACAGCCGGGGTGAAGGCAACACGGAACGAGAAAAATTTGGTACCTTTGGCGAACCAAGAATGTATGAATTAAGATTTTCCCATAAGTCCGAGGAGGAATGCATGGATGCAAACGCCATCCTTGATGTGATGGAACAGGTGATTGACGATTCTCATACCGGAGTGCTCGTCACAGTTGATCAGGAAGGAAACCCGAGTAGCCGCTGGATGACTCCGACCGTCATTCGCGGCCGAACCGGATTTCTCTACACCGTAACAGTCCCGGCTTTCCGGAAAGCCGGCCATATCGAGCGGAACGCACTTGTGGAATGGATGCTTCAGACTCGTTCGCTAAGCAAAATAGTCAATGTTCGCGGGCGGGCACAGATCATCGATAATCCTGCACTGAAGTCCGACGTACTGGAGAGCATCGGAGGTCATATGGCCGTATTCTGGAAGATAAATTCCGACTCGGCTGATTTCGTTGTGATTGAGACGCAGATTGAGCATCTCGATTATTTCGAACCGACAAAAGGTCGCCACTTCAGCGCGTCGCTTTCGGCCGGAAAAGCCGGAAAAGGGAGATAACTGCAATGGGAAGTGCATCAGGATACAAGAAAGCGTTTCTCCTGCAGAATCTGGAAGATATGGTTCTGATTCGCCGGTTCGAGGAAAAAACGGCGCAGATGTACGGCTTGCGGAAGATCGGCGGGTTTTGTCATCTGTACAATGGTCAGGAAGCGGTTGCCGTTGGAGCGGTAGCCGCTCTGGATATGAAAAAAGACTATATCCTCACATCCTATCGGGACCACGGACACGCTCTGGCGGTTGGAATGGACCCGAATTCGATCATGGCTGAACTGTACGGAAAGGTGACCGGTTGCTCGCGCGGAAAGGGCGGATCGATGCACATGTTCGATGCACAGCGCCATTTCCTCGGCGGAAACGGAATCGTCGGTGCCCAGATTCCAATCGCTGCAGGTGTCGCCTTCAAGCAAATGTACGACGAGGACGGCGGTGTTACCCTCTGCTTTTTCGGCGACGGAGCGATACACCAGGGGGCGTTTCACGAAACGTTGAATCTGGCAAAAGTCTGGAATCTACCCGTACTCTTCATCGTCGAGAACAACCACTTCGGAATGGGAACGGCGGTACATCGTGTTTCCGGCGTCGAGGATTTTTCGGTGAAAGCTGAAGGATACAACCTGCCCGGGAGAATTATCGACGGGATGGATTTCTTTTCCGTATATGAAGGAATAAAAGAGGTCGCGGACGAATCACGGAAGAGCGGAGTTGCCTGGCTTCTTGATATCAAGACGTATCGATACAAAGGACACAGTATGAGTGATCCCGGGAAGTATCGGACGAAAGAAGAACTCGAATCGTATAAGAAACAGGATCCCATCGTCCGGTTGAAGGATGCGATGATCGAAGAGGGTTTCCTTGACGAGAAAACGTACAAAGCGATGGATGATCGAGTGAAAAAGCGGGTACAGGGTGCGGTCGATTTCGCGGAGCAGAGCGAAGAACCGGCACTTCATACGATGTACGAAGATATCCTGGCGTAGGTCGGAGGAAACGATGCCGGTAATACAAATGAGAGAGGCGATCCGTCAGGCGATCGACGAAGAGATGGAACGGGATGCATCCGTTTTCCTGATGGGAGAAGAGGTAGGCGAGTACAACGGCGCCTACAAAGTGAGCAAGGGGCTCCTCGAAAAATACGGAGCAAAACGCGTCCGGGATACACCGATTACCGAACTCGGCTTTACGGGAATCGGGGTAGGTGCGGCGACCGTCGGACTCCGTCCTATTATTGAGTGGATGACGTTCAATTTTTCGCTGCTGGCGCTGGATCAGATCGTGAACAATGCGGCGAAACTCAGGCATATGTCGGGCGGGCAGTTGAAAGTCCCGATGGTCCTGCGCGGGCCGAACGGACCCGCTGAGTACCTGTCGTCACAGCATTCTCAGGCGTTGCAGAGTTATTTCGTTCACATTCCGGGCCTCAAAGTCGTAGCGCCCAGTACGCCGTATGATGCCAAAGGGCTGCTGAAAACGGCGATCCGTGACGAAAACCCCGTTGTTTTTCTGGAGAGCGAAATGGCGTACGGCTGGACCGGTGAGGTTCCCGAAGAGGAATACCTGATCCCCTTCGGCAAAGCCGATATCAAACGGGAAGGCACCGACGTTACTCTTATCAGCTATTCAAAGCCGATGCGGATGGTACTTGCGGCCGCCGAGGAACTGGAAACGACGGGTATTTCTGCCGAGGTGATAGACTTGAGGTCGCTGCGGCCTCTGGACGAGGAAACGCTGTACCGTTCCGTCCGGAAGACGAACAGGGCCGTAATAATCGACGAGGCGTGGCCGGTGGCGAGTGTGGGTTCGCACGTAGCGTGGCTCATCTCGAAAAACTGCTTCGATGACCTTGATGCGCCGGTAGAACTGGTAGCAAGCGAGGATGTACCGATGCCGTACAACCACCGATTGGAGCTTGCGGTGCAGCCGACGGTCGAGAAGATCGTTGCGGCCGCAAAATCCGTGAGCTACAAGGAGTAACAGATGGCAGAATTTATTCTCATGACCGCTCTCTCACCAACGATGGAGGAGGGTACTATTGCGGGATGGACCGGAAAAGTCGGAGATACGATTTCCTCCGGTGATGTATTATGCGAGGTGGAAACCGACAAAGCAAGCATGGAATACGAGAGCACTCAGGAGGGAGTCCTTCTGGAAATTCTCGTTTCCGGAGGCGAATCAGCGGGCGTCGGAACTCCGATTGCAATAATCGAGAGAAAGGGGAGGATTATTCGTCGCTTCTGGCCGGGATGAAATCCAAACCGGAAGCTGCCGCTCCGGCTCCGGTAGTGGCGCAATCCGCACCAAAAACCGACGAAACCCCGGCGACTGAACCCGTTGAAACGGTTGCTCAACCGGCTGCTCAACCAGCCGTCCAACCGGCCGCACCGGTACGCGACTCTATTTCGGGCGGCGACGCTACAGAAACGCTTTCGCGCGTACCCGCTTCTCCGCTTGCACGGAAACTCGCCGCGAACCGCAATATTGACCTCTCACTGGTAACGGGATCCGGACCTGATGGACGAGTAGTCAAAGAAGATGTCGACCGATTCAGGGGCGCCCCGTATCCGGCGGCGGGCACGCGGAAAACCGCGGCAGACACTCGAGGTACGGGTGGTCAAAGGGCGGATGAATCGGTACCGGTGAACGGACGGCGAGCAGTAATCGCGAAACGCCTCGCAGAAAGCAAGTTTTCCGCACCCCACTATTACCTGAAGACATCCGTCGCGATGGATGTTGCAATAAACGCCCGGCAGGCGTTGAACGGTCAGCGGCCGGACAAAGTCTCGCTGAACGCGTTTTTTATCAAGTTCGCCGCGGAAGCATTGAAACGGCATCCGGGGATTAATGCGAGCTGGCAGGGCGACCATATTATTCAGTTTGGTTCGATCGATATCGGACTGGCCGTCGACCTGGGGAACGGCCTCATCACCCCGATCGTCCGTGATTGCGGAAACCGGGGCGTAGTGTCTATCGACGAAGAGCTGAAAGACCTTATTGAACGAGCCGGAAGCGGAAAACTCCGCCCCGAAGAGTACACCGGCGCGGGTTTCACCATCAGTAATCTGGGTTCATTCGGGGTCGAGGAATTCACGGCAATCATCAATCCTCCCGGCTCGGCAATTCTCGCTCTCGGTAAAACGACGGCGACGCCGGTAGTAAACACGTCGGGTGAGCTTGCCGTTGCCCAGGTTATGAAAATGACGCTTTCGTGTGATCATCGGGTGATTGACGGTGCCGCGGGCGGACGTTTCCTTGAAGAACTCAGGGGACTTATGGAAAACCCGGCACGTCTGCTCTATTAGGCCGACGGCGGAAGCGTTTCGTAAAAACGGAAAAGCGAGGATACAAGCAAATGAGTGATTATACCTACGATCTTGTGGTGATTGGAGCCGGTCCGGGCGGGTATGTTTCCGCGATACGGGCTGCTCAATTAGGATTGAAAACGGCGATCATCGAAAAAGAGGCGCCGGGAGGAGTCTGCCTGAACTGGGGATGTATTCCGAGCAAAGCTCTTATTCGTCAGGCGGAAGTCATCCACGACACATCGGTTCTCAAAGCGATGGGAATTTCGGTAGACCTGTCCGGTTTTGATTACAGCAAAGTGCATAAAAAATCCCGCCAGGCAGCCACCAAGCTGTCAAAAGGGGTGCAGTTTCTCCTGAAAAAAAATAACGTCGCATATATCGAAGGCACCGGAGTTTTCAAATCGGCACATGAAGTCGAAGTAAACGGGAAGGACTCGATATCGGGGCGCAATATTCTTGTCGCTACCGGATCACGTCCTCGCGAAATACCGGGTTTTGAGTTCGATCATGAACGAGTCCTCTCGTCGAGAGATATGCTGTCGTTGACCGCGTTGCCGAAAGATCTGGTAATTCTCGGTGCGGGAGCTATCGGGATGGAGTTCGCGTACGTGATGAATGCGTTCGGTGTCTCGGTAACCGTCGTGGAGATGCTCGATCAAATATTGCCTCTCGAAGACGCGGACGCAGTCGCGGTGATCGAAAAAGCGTTTCAACGGGATGGAATTCGCATGATGACCGGGACGCGGGCTACGGCGTTGAAGAAGAGCGACACAGGCATTTCTCTCACGGTAGAAGGCAAAGACGGGGCGACAGCGGAGGTAGCCGCTGAAAAACTGCTGGTAGCCGTCGGACGGGCGCCGAATACCGAGGGAATCGGCCTTGAAACGGTTGGTGTCTCGACGGAGCGCGGTTTTGTCGTCGTAGGCGATTACTATCGTACGAGCGTGGAAAATATCTTTGCGATCGGTGATGTCGTCGCTTCGCCGCTCTTGGCTCACGTAGCGAGCAAGGAAGGAGAAATCGCCGTAGAAGCGATCGCCGGACACCACCCGGAACCGAGGATTGATCCGGACCTGATCCCGTCGGCCGTCTATTGTGAACCCCAGATCGGCAGCTTCGGTCTTACGGAGAAGCGGGCGAAAGACGCGGGAGTAGCGTACCGGACAGCTTCATTTCCGTATCGCGGAGCAGGGAAATCGGTCGCGATCGATCAGAGTGAAGGAATGGTCAAAATTATCCTCGATACGGCTACCAGTGAAATTCTTGGGGCTCATATTGTCGGAGCCGACGCGACCGAGATAATTCACGAACTGTTGCTCGCGAAAAAAGCCGAGTTATTGCCCGAGGATATCGCGACGATGATTCATGCACATCCGACACTTTCGGAAGCGGTAATGGAAGCGGCGCGCGCGGCTGAAGGGTGGGCGATTCACGCCTGATCGCAAACTTGGCCGCTATCGTTGCACGACGGTTGCCCAACCGTCGTGCAACGGATATTGTCAGTGGCAAGGACCTGGAATTGACGAATACTGAAGAACCGACACCGACGACGAGCCCTCCGTTCAAGACACAGACGGTCTATCTCATGGTTATCGCGATGGTGGCGGTAGGTGGCGTATTGCGTCTGACCGGGAGTTTTCTCGTCCCGTTCGTAATAGCGCTCCTCCTGTCGTTCGTTCTTTCTCCCGTGATGGTTTTTCTCGTTAAACACCGGATACATCGTCTGGTGGCCGTTTTACTCGTGCTCGTGGCATTTCTGGCATTCGGCTTTCTCGTAGTGCTGATCGTCTATCAGAGCTTTCAGAGCCTCCTCTATGAATTTCCTAAATATCAGCAACGATTGACTGTTCTCATTCAGGAATTGATCGGGCGGTTCAACCTGCCTCAGGACCTGGCGCAGCAGTTTCAGGTTTCGCGGAATATCGGCAACGCCGTACTTTCGCTTTCCGGCAATTTTATGTCCCTTGCGAACGGATTCATGGTGGTGTTTATCTACCTGCTTTTTCTGCTGCTTGAACAACCGTATCTTCGCAGAAAACTGCGCTCTGCGCTGAAAGTACAGTCTACCCGGACAATCGCTATTATTCTGGCGCATATCAACGCACAGATTTCGCGCTACCTCGCGGTAAAGTTGCTTGTCAGCGCATTGACGGCGGTGATCGTGTTCATTTCGTTTACGATAATCGGGGTGGACTTCCCGTTGATCTGGGCCGTCCTGACCTTCCTGTTCAACTTCATCCCGACGATCGGCTCTGTAGCGATTTCGGCCATCGCGAGTATTTTTGCGCTGGTACAGTTTCTTCCCGAGTGGAATCTTGTTCTTGCGGCGTCGTTGTCAATCATTGCAACCGAGTTCGTAATCGGGAATATCCTCGATCCGAAATTACTGGGGGACCGGCTGAATCTGAGTCCGGTAATTATCCTTTTTTCACTTCTGATGTGGGGCTGGCTCTGGGACGTCGCCGGACTTTTTCTGGCCGTTCCGTTGACTGTGGTGATCAAGATAATTTTCGAAAACGTTCCGGGTCTGGAACCGGTTGGCATCCTGATGGGAACCGGTACGTTAAAAGAGATGCAGCAGCGCCGAAAATCGACAGGAAAGGAACATCATGGCTGAACAAAAACGAATTCTGACCGGTGATCGTCCGACCGGAAAACTCCATATCGGTCACTACGTCGGTTCGTTGGAGAATCGTGTCAAACTGCAGGACCATTACGAATGTTTTTTTATCATTGCCGACCTGCACATGCTCACGACGAAACCCGACAAGGAGTCGGTGCAGAAGATTGCCGAACACAGCCGGGAGATGGTTCTCGACTACCTTGCCGTCGGTATCGATCCCGCGAAATCAACGATTTATCTGCAGTCGGCGGTTCCTGAGGTCTATGAACTGAATCTGCTGTTCGAGATGCTCGTGACCGTTCCGCGGCTGCAGCGAATACCGAGCCTGAAGGATATGGCAAAATCCGCGCATTTACAGGAGATGCCGTTCGGATTACTCGGGTATCCGATCCTGCAGAGTGCCGATATCCTGCTGCCGCGAGCGCACCTGGTACCGGTCGGGAAGGATAATGAGTCTCATGTCGAGCTCACGCGCGAAATCGCCCGGCGTTTCAATAATCTGTACGGAGAAACGTTTCCCGTGCCGGATGTATTGATCGGCGACGTTCCGTCATTGGTGGGAACCGACGGGAACGCGAAGATGTCGAAATCTATCGGGAATACGATTTATCTTTCCGACGACGGTCGGACGGTGAAAAAAAAGGTCATGGGAATGTATACCGACCCGAACCGGGTCCGGGCGGACATTCCGGGAACGGTAGAGGGCAATCCCGTCTTCAGCTACCACGATATTTTTAATCCGTCGAAACAGGAAGTCCGTGAACTGAAAGACCGGTATCGGAACGGCACTGTCGGCGATGTCGAAGTAAAAGAAAAGCTTTCCGCAGCGATGAACGGTTTCCTTGACCCGATTCGGGAGCGACGCGATCGATTCGCGACTGAAACGGGTCTGGTAGACGAAATAATCTACTCCGGAACACTGAAAATGCGTACCGAAGCGGAACTGACGCTGCGGGAGGTTCGAAAAGCGATGGGATTGTCCGGAGTCTGGAATGGAATTCGCCGAAAAGCGGAAAAAGTCCGGAAAAAGAGAGAACTACCGGCCGAGTGAGCTCCGCTACCGAACTCTTTCGACGGAAAGTCCTCGATTATTACCGGAAAAACGGCCGTCATGAGATGCTCTGGCGAAAACGCGTTGATCCGTACTGGATTTACATCTCTGAAGTGATGCTCCAGCAAACGCAAGTACCGCGGGTAGCCGAAAAGTTTCCACCCTTTGTAGAGACTTTTCCCGATTTTCACGCTTTGGCGGGGGCTTCGTTTGTATCGGTTCTGACGATGTGGCAAGGGCTCGGGTATAATCGAAGAGCGAAATACCTGCATAGTGCGGCTTCCGCGGTCTGCCGAGAGTTCAACGGTAATTTACCCGCAGATGAAGAATCACTGCTTTCGTTACCCGGTATCGGAAAAAACACCGCAGCGTCAATTCGCGCGTTCGCGTTCAATGAGCCGGTGATTTTTATCGAGACGAATATCAGGCGCGCCTACATTCATGAATTTTTCCCGACAACGGACGATGACCCGGACCGAAAAATCGCCGATACCGAGCTTTATCCCTTGATCGAGGAGACTCTGGACCGGGAAAATCCACGGGAATGGTACTGGGCTTTGATGGATTATGGCTCGGATCTCAAGCGTCGCGTGCCGAACCCCAACAGGAGGAGCCGTTCCTACCTGCGCCAATCAACCTTTGAAGGGAGCAACCGGCAATTGCGCGGCCGGATACTGCGAATTCTCGGTGAAGGAGCGCTCCCGTTTCCGGTCGTTGCGGAGACAGCCGGTTTTGCCGCAGACCGGGTTCATCTGGCAATCGATGCATTACGTCGGGAAGGATTCGTTGAAATGTCGCCGGATGGCAAGCTTTCCATTCACGACGGATCGCGGGAGTGACGGACCGGGTTTGATCTACCCGGAAGCAGGGTCGGTGTCCGCTTCGGCGACGAGAGCGCGGTGCCAGTCAAGTAGGCGTTCTTCCAGATCACGGTCGGGTCCTTCGACGTCGGCAAGGATCCTGAATACCCGCTCTGTTCCACTTCCGCGCATCCATACCGCGGCAACGTCCCGGTCCGCGGCGGAGAAGACTACACGGAGCCCTCCGGTTTCGGCTCCCGAACGGAACTCAGGGCCGACGCCGACCTTCTCTGAAGTTCCTTCAAGATTACTTTCGCGCCACGTAAGCGGCCCGAATGACGGTTCCAGAAGCGCTATCGCCTCGGTGATTTTTACCGAAAGAAGCGTCTCGTATCGCTTTTTCAGGTCCGCGTGGCTGACGGATCGTATCTGCATCTTCGCCCGTTTTTCGCCGGTCGGGGTCGTCGTAAAAACGGGCAGGGTTGCTGCAATTTCGGTCAAGCGGGCGTTCTCGTGATAGTGATCAGGGCGTCCGCTCCGTTCGCACCAGACGCGAAAGAGATCGAATCCATGCAGTTTGCACAAACCGAGGATCGTACCGAGGGGATCCCGTACCGTCGACGGCTCTATGATCGTTCCGCCGTTGCTGCCTTCCCCCAGGATTCGGACGGTATACCCGCGGTTTCTGAGAGTTTGCGCCAGCGCGACCACATTTGCCTCGCCGACTTCCGCGCGGTGGACTTCGGCGCCAAAAACACCGGCAATACGGTCGATCCGGAGAGAAGTGGGACCATTCACCACCACGGCCGGCTTTCCGGGCCTGGAGGACGCGGCACGATCAAGCCACGAAAGCTCCGTAACGACGGCCAGTGCAAAAACTTCCTGGGCATCGAGTGTCCGCGCAGTTCCCGATTTCTCCAGAAAAACCAGGTTCCCCCGATCACCGTCGTTGTCCGGAACCACCGCCAGTTGGAATGACGGGTCCAACGCTGCCGCGTTCTGCAGAAACGTCGCCGCCTCCTGAAGTGCCGGTCCTTCCGGTAGAATTTCATGAGAAAACCGGCCGGGTACGGCGTTTTTTACGACCAGACGGGCTCCGATTCGTGGGAGAAGCGTAGAATCGACACCGACGCTGCGGGCGCTTCCGTTCATTTCCGCAACGATACCAAGGGGATGAGCGAGCAATCTTGTTCGTAACTCCTCGGCGAAGGCGCGGGTTTCTTCGGAACCCGTTTCGGCGGCTGCGGTAGCAAGAACGAAATTGGAATACGAAGATTTCGACATCATCCTGTTTTCCGATTCTTCAGAAAAAACGCTCTGGATTTCGCTTCTGTTCAACGCCGCTGCACGCTCTTTAATCCGCTGTAGAAGCGATTGGTCCAGAGCGGATTCGCGAAATGAGGCGATAAGGCGGG
>JGI10211J34971_10005331_pt1 | contig 10051 bp, 17 predicted proteins | sample Etolagsediment_FD_34971 | JGI IMG/M metagenome (IMG submission 34971)
TGTGCTAGTCCTTCCACGATAGCAGTCTTACCCACACCTGGATCACCCACTAGCAATACATTGGCTTTAAATCTTTTAGCAAGAACATTGATCATTTCTTCTAGTTCAGTTTCTCTACCAACCATTGGCTCTAATTTTTCACCACGTGCTAGATTAGTTAAGTTTGTGCAGTGTTCTTCTAATATGTCAGTTGCTTGTTTGTCTGACAAGGATTTCTCTGAATCTTTTGGATATGACGTGTTCCAATGTGTTGAAAACTCTTTACGTTTAACACCATACTTGAGAAAGAAGTAATGACTGTGGCTCTGACTTTCGCTCATTATGGCTAGATATAAATCTAGTGTAGATACGTAACGTCTGCCTGAAAATAATACCTGCGTGCCAGCACGATTGAACACACGCTCAAGTGCATTGGTCTTCTTAGGTTTACTGACCTTGCCTTCTTTTTTAACAAGGAATTTTTGATCAGCAATATATGCTTCAAGTTCTTGTTCAAATTGAGGAACGCTTGATCCAAAGCTCAATAAAACTTTACGGAAACTTTCAAAGCGTATCAATGCCAATGTTAAATGTTCAACAGTGACATACTCGTGATTAAACTTAGTAGCAATCTTAATCGCTTCTTCAATGATTGATTCTATTTCTGGATTGTTCTGCATCTCCATCCTTTTCTTGTTGTCCTAGTAATATTTATTGACCTCTGTGTTTGGTTAAAACAGTTATTATTTCCTCAGTTATATTCTCAGGTAACTTTGCGTTAATTTTAACATAGAGATCTCCAGTCTGTCTAGTGTTTTGAATACCTTGTCCGGTCATTTTCATTTTAGTGCCTGGTTTGGTATTTGCTGGTATTCTCAAACCCATGTTTTTACCCAGCAGTGTTTTAACATTGACCATGCCACCTAAGATAAGTGTCCAAAAGTCCACGTCCACTTCTGTCTGTAGATCTACTGACTTAATACGTTGAAACTGTTTGTGAGGTCGGATACGGAATACTATTATAACATCTTGTCCGTTTGGTCCTATGTCTGGATAACGAACCTGTGTATTGTCTAATACACCTCTAGGTATTGTGATGTTAACTGCCTGCACTCCACTGTTTGACTGTAGACTTATCTGTCTATCACCACCTTGTGCCACATCTTCCAATGTTATCCATATACTAACTTGCACTGTTGCTGATCTACGCTGAGCTCTACCATTATGAAAGTCAAAGAAATCAGAGAATATATCATCAACAGATCCGCCTCTACGGAATTCAAATCCGCCAGGCGTGTATTCAAAGTTGTTGTTTGCCTGTGGATTTATTATACGTTCATAGGCATCACTTATTTCTTTGAACTTGGCCTCATCACCACCTCGGTCAGGGTGATGCTTCATGGCTAGTTTCTTATAAGCCTTTTTAACTTCTTCTTGTGATGCGTTACGTGAAACGCCTAGAACTGAGTATGGATCCATACTAGTAATTATATGTTCTTTTGATGATCAGAGCAATTAATTTGTGTGTATGATCACCAATTCTTTACACGTTTGTCCGGATATTTTTGTCCAATCACTTGAGCAGTGTAAATTAAATGACGGAAAGTGGTTAATGGTTCCTAGATGATATGAAAAATCTCCTAAGAATTCTATGTATTCACCGAAATATTTTCCGTTGTTTGGATCTATTGTGTGATCAATATCATATTCATTATGTAAATTTGGATTTATGGGTGTTGCATCCTCATCTGCTCCCCATTCAGAAAGAAGATCATGCAAATCATTAACATTTTTACACTGTTGTTTCCATACTAAAACCTTGGCCATTGGATCATCATTCAGAGGTATTACCATGGTTTCGGTATATCCTTCCAGATCATCAAGGTGTATTTTGTGTGGTTTTGACTGCCTCTGATAGGCCGCCCATATATTAGTAGCCGCTGGACGTATCTGTTGAACAATATTTACTAATGTTTGATATTCAGCAGATCCTGGTAATAATTCGATACGTTCGTCAATTATGTCAGCATTAGATTCAGATTGGTCATCTGAGTCATACCAATTGACAAATTTTCTATCCTGATCTGTAACCCATATCTTCTTAAATAGATCAATAGTTTCCTGCGGAACTATATTATAGGTATTAATCACTACTTTTTCAAACCAAGTAACTTGAGAATGCCACGGATAGTTTTAACAAACATTTTGTCCCAGACCATTTGTTTCATTGAGAATTTTTTCATAATACGTATATAAGTCCTATTATTCCTATAACCGTGAGTAGTCTCAACAGCCATAGATTAATTCGTTTAAACATTATTTACTTTCCTATCTATCAGGCATTGTGCCGTTTTCACAAATAATTGCTTTACAACCATTTAGATCTTCTAATCTAGGCAAGGCATACGTTGTTCTACCATCTCCGCCAAACCTGTCTCCTAGTATGCTAAACAATGATGTATTTTTTGTGATAGGCATTATCTGTCCTTGACAAAATTCCCAATTTTTTGGGGCAAAGTTTCCTGCAAAATATCTTACTTCTCCTATTGTGCCTTCCATTATAATACACATCCTGCGGCAATAATAATGTTATCTAACATTTCGTTGGCCTTGGAGCGAACTGCTAGGTCATCAGCGGCGTCTGAGATCGCTTTTGAGTGTTTTAGGTCACCCATGAGTTCTTTATATTCGTCCTCTGATATTTCTTTGTTTTCAAACATGGCAGTGTAGTTCTCTGCTTCTTTTGCCCAGTCTGCTAATTCTGTATGATTGTTGCCAACCCACTCTTGTAATTCTTTCATTGCGTCCATAGTTCTCTTCTCCCTTGCTAATTCTTGTAAAACGGTAAATCCACTTTCAAAAAAGTTTGCCATTATCTAGGTTTAGCACCTACTACGTTAGTGATAATGGTTGCGTTCTTTTCAATAAGTCCAAACTTACTAGTGCAGTAGCCCATGCTAACTTCTTTCTTATCGACATTGTAACGCTGATCCAATCCTCTAACAATTTCTAATAGTTCACTTGACATCGTCACAGTTTCTTCATTGTTTGGAATTGACTCTGCATAGTTTTTAAATGCCAGCGAGTGATTCCATAACAGTGATACTTCACGATTAACATCAGGTGTTCCGCATTTACGAGCACCTAGGTTAGCCTGTGTTCTAATTTGAACTGCTAGTAGGTATTCGTTGTTATCAAATCTAGCCATATCAAAGTAGTCAAGGACTTGAGTAACCGTTGCACACCCACTCATGGTCATGACTGCTAGAAATAATACTATTAATCTTTTCATTCTTCGTCTCCTAACATACAGATTGGAATAGGTTCCATCTTATGTCGTGCTTTCTTTTGTATTGCTAAAAATTTAATTAAGTTTTGTTTCTTCTTACCATCAGGTGGAGTTTCTCCTGATTCCGCATACTTCATTGCTTCTTCCAACTCTGGATATGACATGCCTAGTTGATCTTCATCATTACGTGCATCGTCCCATAAACCATCTGTAGGTGCCGCATTGATAATATCTTCACTGACTCCTAGTATTTTACCCATTTCCCATACTTCAGTTTTTAAGCAGTCAGCGATAGGACTAATGTCAACACCACCGTCACCATACTTGGTATAAAAGCCTACACCAAAGTCTTCTACTTTGTTACCTGTGCCTACTACAATACCATTCTTTTCTTGTGCTACTTGATACAGTGTAGTCATACGCAGTCTTGAACGTGAGTTTGCCAGTGCTAGTTTATTGTCCGCAGGAAACAACTGTTCAAACTGCTCAAATACTTTTGTTAAATGTATTGTCTCCCAATGCACATTTGGAAAACGTTCTAGTAATTTTAAGCAGTGATCTACTGAACGATCGTGTTGGTCATCTGCTTGTCTAATGGGCATTGATAGCACATAAGTCTGTATGCCAGTTAATGCACACAGTGTGCTGACCACTGCTGAGTCAATACCGCCCGATACTCCTACTACTAGACTTTCAATTTTATTTTTTTCAGCATAGTCTTTGATCCATAACGAGATCTTTTCTATTCTGTCTTTACTATTCACTAGTTGCCCTCTGTGGTTTCCTTGTGTAGTCTTCTGTTAGTCTCATACCAGCGTTGCCACTGTTGATACTTGATCTGTAGTTCTCTGTGTTTGCCATAGTTCACCGTTGAATTTTCTAATAACTCAGTCATTTCCTTACTGTCCTCTGGCAAGGGATCTAACTGCTCTGGCTCTAGCAATAAGGGCTCAGGTGCTTGTGGAAAGTTCATGGTCACGGGAACCGTGGTTGAAGCACAGCTTGTCAACACAAGAACGACCGCCAATATCACTAATACTATACCCCATTCCTCTTTATTCATTATTTCCTCCTGACATTCCCTTATTATACAGCTCAATCATGTCTGGTGTCAACTCACAGTTAGCATTAATTTGCTCACGCAGTCTTTCTAGTTCTGCCAGTGTTTCTGCTGTGTCTTCTTTTACAATAGTTGTTTCGGTCTGAATCTCTTGTTCTATTCTAACATTTTCTTCAGCAGACTTTTGTTCAAACACTTCTATACGTGCTTTCATTTCTTCTATTCTGGCACGATATTCCATTTCAACACCTAGCCCACCATTGAAGTAAGCACCTGCTAGTAATAAGATAAAACCAATAACTCGTAAAGGAAAGTTGTATGCCTTAACAAAAGGAACATATTTAAATATCTGCCCTGCAAAGAACATGACAGCACCTACAATTAAAATCATAAGTGCGGCAAACTCTAGCCAGCTAGTAGGTATTAGTTGTATAAACCAAAGACTCATTACGGATTAATCCCATTTGAATAAACTGTTTTACCATCGATCTTAGAAGCTGTCAGTGCTTTCTTGCGATTGCTACCATCTGCCTTGTATGACACATGCACCCAACCTGAGCTTGGTTGTCCTGGTGTGTAGAATTCTAGGATAACTTGATCAAAGTCTAGATTGTCAACGATCCATTGTGCTAGGTCACCATTGGCAACTCCTGGCACTTCAATGTCAGCGGCCTCACCGTGACAGTGTTGGCTTGTCTTACTGCCTCGAACTGCTTCGTTTAGTTCTGGGCAACGATAGCCTGAGTTGATAACTGTGGGACCAAAGTGATCTCTAACTTTCTGAACGACATTTTCAAATAATTCTTTTGCGGCTTCTAGGTGTTCGCCTTCTGGAGTGTTGTCAATGCCTAGTCTATTTGCTGTGTCAGACTTGATGAACTCAGCCATTGTAAAGTTTTCTGATAGTTTCATGATACTTTCCTATTTGGTTGTTATATGCTTACTTATCTCTTTCTCATATATAGGTTGCCAATGATTGGCCGCTTCTTTGTGTGCTTGTTCCAATGGATGCCATCCTTGGCTTTCAGGATAGTTATTAGCACGACTCCACTCTAAGAATGTTTGATTGTCAGAAAACGTTTGTAAATTATCTATAATTTCTGAAGCAATATGTTCTAATCCTATAATAGTATTATCGATTAATAAGTTGTCCATGTATGTCATAATAAAAGGCATATTATTTGTTTTTAGATATTGTATCACTGAATACACAATATTTTGATTTCTAATTTTATCATCAAGTTCTCGGTGTATGTGTTTATAATAAAGTTTAGATATTTCGTTTTGATCTCCGGGCAATATAGTTTCAGCCCAATATTTTTGTGTAAAATTATAATCAAATCGGTCAATCCAGGTCCAGTTAATGATATTGAGAGAATTTTGTTTGGCCAATTGAAAAATTGTTACAGCGATTGACTGATTGCCCCTTCCGCTTCTTGCGTGACAGTCATATTTAAGATTTAAATCTTTGGCTATTAATGCAGGCCAAGTTTTCCTGCTGTAGGCTGTGTGATCTTGGATCTTGTTATTTAGACAGTCGGATAAATCACTTCCATATAAAAAACTATCACCAAATGTTTGTATACTATCTATCATATAATTTTATCTGCTCTAATATGATATCAACATCATAGTCCCAGGAGGTTATCTCAATATTATAAAAGTCTGGTTTAACAAATGCCTTGTTGGTATTTTCAAAACGACCTTCTTTGATAGTGTTCATCCATACGATAATGTCTGGATTAAATGTCTTGCGTGTCTCATCTGTAGGACATACAAAGTCTGCTATAACATAATCAACTACACGATTACGCAAGACGATATCACATAATAACCCCATACGACGTGACTGTTCTATACGATCCTCATCTGTAAAGCCTAGGTCTTTATTAATGTTATTACGCACCTCGTCGGCATTAAACCATACTGCTGGTAAACGATTTACTAGTTGTTCTGCTAATGTAGTTTTACCGGCACCCGGTAAACCCATGATTAATATCTTTTTACCTCTCATAATCCTCGATCTTTTTTAGACTGTATACCTTTCCATACTTGCTCGTCCAGCCAATGTTCTTCAACATATTGGACATATTTTTTGTTTGGCCCTTCCTCAATAAACTTCATTATGTTGGGATCGTCATATGCTATAGGAAAGTCTAGTATTTTACTTAACCATTTTAAGTAACGATCTTTGTATAAGAAAAATGCTTCATGATCTAAGTAATGCACATCACCTAAGGTATCAAAATAGTCTACCGCTTGAGATAGTGTAGTTTCTTTTCTAACACGTTGTTGTTGTAGTGCGTTTACGTATTGATCACGAACTATAACACATATTTGAACATCTATGCCTAGCGAACGTGCTTTAGACGCCATAGCGTCAATCTTAGGCACCTGTTTAACACCATCATATACAAAAGGAACTGAGACATTTGCTAACCAATAGTCTGCACCTTCAAATGCTTCTAGAGTTAACGCATCAGGATTGACCCAATACTCAGCAAACGGTTCCAGATCACTGGGTATCCAATATTCATCTAGTAGATCTTTCCACCCACCTACGTCAGGATGTAGACTCAGTATCCTACTGAACAAGTGATTGCCTGAGCCTTGTGGTCCTGTTATGATTAATAATTTCTTCATGGTTTATGTTTAAATATTATACCTTTACGATTACCATTGTCGAGTTCGTTAGAGTCTACTGAATGAATGTATTTTGCATTAGGATCGTCTGCTAGTATATCATCTAGTCTAGGATCATCCCAGGCAACAGGTATGTTAACATCTAACGCAATGGACTTTAAATATTCTTTACCATATAGATACAGTAATTCATAACTTAAAAACCTAGGAGACTTTATAGTTTCTAACTGTTGTTCAAACATAGAGCGAGTTGGCTTTGATCTTATTCTTGTTTGTTGGTGCGTTAATATATTTTGATCTCTACCAATAACAGCAGTAACAACACGTATGCCTTGATTTTCAACATGTCGAGTAAATGATTTAATGTTGGGTTCCCATAATGGATTTTCATCGCTATCTGGAATACCCAGTGGCACTGATATTGATGTAAAATAGTGTTGGCTTTGACTCCAATCAAATGTGCTTAACTTACCAGGGTCACGCCAATATTCTGCAAAAGGTTCATTGAATCGATGTGGTTCCCAATAGTTTTCTAATAGAGTTTTCCAGCCATATACTTTTGGGTGTAGACTAAACATCTTAGACCATAAGTGATTACCTGCACCCTGTGGTCCTGTTAGTATCAACATCTGCTTACGCATTTAAGAAAGCCTCTAGGTCTGAGGGTAGAACTGGTTTGACCATGCGTTCTGGATGCCACACTAATCCCCAAATGTTTTTGTCTTTGTGCTTAAATCCTTCTATGTTATCTTGCATATCCCAGGCAATAGGTTCTAGATCATCTGCCAGTGTTTCTATGCTTGTTGAGTGATAACTGGCAACATAAGGAGTTTTATCTTCCATTTTAATTTTATGATTAGTTCCTCTGTGTCCTCGCACTGTTCCGTTAGTGCCACCAAAGTATTTGTTTAAAAAGAATGCACCGTGACATACTCCTATTATAGGTTTATTTTCTTCTAAGAATAAATTAATAGCAAATTCCTCAACACGGTCTCTGTTAGGTGTAGATTCGCCACCGGGTATTAATAGACAGTCAACACCTGCGTAGTCAAAGTCTTTGACATTAGGAACAAAACGCATTGTGTGTCTATTTAGGAATGAGAACCAGTCCTGGCTGGTGCAGTCATACTGCCATCCTCGGATGTTAAGTTCTCTCTGTGTGAGTGCAATGATCATAAAAAAAGGCCAATTATTTTTAGTAATTAGCCTTCTTTATGTGGTCAGTTTAAATTATTAAACTTCTAAACCGTATGCCTGTCTAACTAACTCTTTTGCTTCTGCAACTGGAGTTGTGTTAGCCGCTGAAATTCTAAATAAGTCGCAACGGATGTCGTGTGCGATCTTCTCAGCACGTGCTTGAGTTTCTGCGTCACCACAGATTTTCTCTAGTTTAGCACGACCAATCTTAGAATGGAAGCCTTCGTCCTTAGCGATCTTAGCATAACGTGTTGAGATGAACTTGTCTTCGATAACGTCTGACATTTCTTCCCAAACCACTTCAGCACGACCTTCAGCAATAAACTGATATAATGCTAATGCTAGTTCGTCATTTGATGCTTCATATTTTTCTAATAGTGTAGCACCTTTTGCTGTTGGGTTAGCCGCTTCGTGAGCGATTGCTTTAGCAACGTCAACCTTTTGACCTGAAATGTGTTCAATAACTTCTTTAACCATTTCAAAGTGTAGAGCTTCGTCCATTGCTTGTTTAGATAATAAACGTAATTCTGTTGTGTCAGTATCCATTGGAAGTGTAGCCACTTTCTCTGCGATAGCAACCATGTTCATTCTTTCGTTTACCATACGACCTGTGAAGTGCTCAATGAGTTCTTCTTGGCTTGGCTGGTTGTTGAAGTATGTATTAACCTGCATACGTGATGCTTCGAATAATGCTTCGTTGTCAGCACCTAGTTTTTTAACAAAATCTTTTGCTGTTGTCATTTCTTTTTCCTTAACGTTAAGTTTTAATCAATGTGACCAATACGTCTGGCCAGACATGATCAACATCGATCTGGTAACCAAAGTTCTCAGTTATCCAATTAGAAGTAAAATACTCCCACTTGCAGTTATTTATCCTTCCGTAATCCAATATCTTGTTATTGACTCGGATGATTTCTGCCAACATGTTGGCTGAGTTCTCGTATGCTGAATAATCGGGATACTTGATCTGGAATCCACCCGCCTCATGCCACCATGCAAAACTGGTCTGATCAGGCCTATACACCAGCATCTTCCAATCATCAGCAAACATTGGTTCCTGTTCTATTCTGTCAAACCAATCAACCCACTCATGGCTCTTAACTATCTTACAACCTGCTGATGGATCAGCCCATTCTCTATCTAACACATCTGGGTGTAACACTATGTCTGTCATACCCCGACCAAAGTAACTGCCCTTATGCCCAGAGTAACTGTGATGTGTGTATTCTTTGGCAGAACTCCGATCAGTGGTATTCATGCCGGGGATCTGTTCTAGGGTCTGTGCTATGCCCGACCAACGACTTCCGGGAACTCCTGTAAAAAATATTCTATTAGGTAGCATATATTAGTTCTCTAAGTTGTTTGCTATTGGACGGAAAGTCATTTAGGCCAACACATTTAAGTTCATATCCTCGCTCTCTTAGATAATGTTGTATCAATGCTTCGTCGACTATGGACAGATCGGACCATTCAGACACCTCACCTTTTATCGTTGCTTCAATGATCTCTGAGATCAGTTGATCCTTGCTAAAATGTTTCTGTGTCTCTTTCCAGATCAGGTATAACTCTTGGAGTGCATCTTCGCTACCATTGATGGATATATGCAGATGATCTGCGATCTTCCTAATGGTGTTAACGAAATCGTCACGCAGATCAATAACATTGATGGGCAACAGATCTAACGACTTGATCATATCTATCTCACCCATTGCCATGTTCTCGTATACCGCTTTATATAATATCAAGGATAGATATTCTCTTATTATCCATCTACTGAGTATTCCTCTCTCGTCGTATTCAGAAGGCCATTGTTTTAAATTATCCAGGTGGTCAGAGAAAATAAATTCCCAATCATTTTTATCTGGATCGTGCTCGTAATTCCG
>JGI10211J34971_10005333_pt1 | contig 10051 bp, 7 predicted proteins | sample Etolagsediment_FD_34971 | JGI IMG/M metagenome (IMG submission 34971)
AGCCTCCTGCAAAATCTTGCGGATCTCCTCGCTCATTTCCTCCGACCCGTTGTCTGTACCTTCGGCAGCTTGGCCCTGTCCTGTGCCCTGGCCCGCGCTCTCGGTCTGGCCAGCACTCGCACCTTGTCCTGCACCTTCACCCTGGCCAGCACTCGCACCTTGTCCTGCACCTTCACCCTGGCCTGCACCTTCACCTTGCTCCGAACTCGAATCCGCACCCTCCGCATGATTCCCCAAAAACACAATCGTAATCTGCGGAATATGCCCCATCAACCGATTCCGCAACCACTGGTACAGATCATCCGCCGACATCTCACCGNCATACACCTGCCTGTGAATCGNTCGCAAATCCTTCTCAAGCCCATCCATTCTATCCATTTTATCCATTCTACCCATTCGTCCGGCACCCTTTCCACCAGCACCCTTCCCAGGTAGTGTTTTCGGGTTGATGGGATCCGCACCCGCACCCCCCGCATCCTCCCGAAACATATCCGTCAGCCGTTCCCGCCCGTCCATCACCCCGTGAAAACCTGGCCGTAACAACGCCTCAAGGCCATCCCCCTGGTAGAACCAATCGAAGAACGAAGAGTAATCCTCCCCCATCATCCGATGAATCATGCTGTTGATCACGGCGTCGAGCGCAACATTCAGTAGCGGCGTGTTTCGTTTGTATTTGAGTGTGTGATTGAGCAATACATGGAGAAATTCGTGCATGAGGAGGGTTTTGATATCCTGCTCGGATTGCGCGTACTCGTCGAGGAAAGCCGGGTTGATGTGCAGCACCGACCGGTCAGAGATACTAACGGCCAGTGTTTCCACATCACCAGTAAGCCGCACTTCGGTAATTCGGAACAGCGCACGGCATGCAAGAGTGTTTTCGGCCATGAGATCGGCCATCACATGCACGATGTACTCTTTCGTCCAGCCTGCAGAGCTATGGGAGATTCGGGAACTATGGGTGCTTTGGGAACTATGGGAATTATGGTTGTTGGTTGTCATCCGGTTCATCCTTCTGCCCTCCGTGAGTTGTGGCCGACAAGGGTTCGCCCTTTTGTGGCTTCGATCCGCTCCCCAAACTCCTCAAGCCCGTAATATGAGGCAAGCTCGACATGAGACAGGGTGATCGTTCTGTCTAGCCGTTTTCGGGTAAAGACGGATTGGGCATTGCGCAAGTAGCGGGTTTCATTCGTCCGTGCCAGAATGAGTGCAGCCAGCAGAATCTCCCTCGGATGTTCTGCGGGCATCATAATTTTCGGACAAGGTCGCACAATCATTCGCTTGTCGGGAAGCTCCTGTTCCATCGACTGCTCCGCCTTTTCAAGCGACGTCAGCCCGGCCGATGCAGCAACCCAATCGAGCCATTGCTCCAAAGAACGCGCTCCAGGTGGTACTTCAAGCCGAATCCATAGTGTTTCGGTCGTGTGGCGATTCGCATCAACCCCAAAAAATGAACTGTGTAGTGGATTACGCATGGTTTGCATGGTTCGCTTCCTCCTTTTGAGTTTCGGGGTTTGTGCTGGTTTCGGGTTTCGTGCTGGTTTCGGGTTTCGTGCTGGTTTCGCCTTGTGCGCTCGCGTGTTCCATGGGGTTGGTGCCTTTGGGAGGGTTGGTTTCGGGTTGATAGGAGAGGCTCATCCGCTGTTTCACCATCGTTCGGGCCGTCTGGAAACAGGTTTGAAGGTGTTTCTCGGTCTGGGCAGGGTTTGGTAGATGAACACCTTTGGCCAGCAGGTATTTAAAGATCTGAATGGCCCGGAAGCGACGGTCGTGCTCGTGTTCCGGTATGGTGTCGATTACCGACTGGCAACGATCCCACTCGGGGTGATTCAGGGTGTTGGAGTTGGTGCTGAATTGATTTACACCCTGGACATTGCTGTGCACCCGGCCGTGGATCTCCAGTGTGGGAATGGCATACGCTGCGAGATCTCCCAGTGCGTCTTCGGTAAGCAGGCCCAGCTCGTTGAATGCCGGAAAGGTGGCGATAGAAAAAACAGCCAGGGTTTCGTGGTCGTCGCGGTGTTTGTGAAGTAGCTGCGTGACGGCGAGACTTCGGGTGTCACGATCTGTGTGAGGGCCGAACAGCATTTCGATGCGCCGTTTGAGGGAGGGTTCGATGAGGAACGTGCTCACCCAGCGATCGGCGGAACTGGCCGGTTCGAAGGTGGCGTGGAAGGCCTCTGCATGGGCAGCGAGGATGGTGTGTTCCGGGAAGATGTCCATGGTTGCACGGTGCGGAAGGCTCCATTTTGCGGTTTCGGAGAGGATTTTCCGTAGCTGTTTGGCGGGGAGTGTCTGCTGAAGGAGGGATACGGAACCGTGGTCTACCGTCTCTTCCGGCGACGAACCGGGCTTCACGAAGGAGTCATCCTGCGCATGCATCGCGGTTTCAATGGCCAGCACTGCCGTTACATTCCGTACCAGCATTTGCACTCGCCGGGGCGAGACCCGAAGTTCGGCTTGCCCGAGCATCTGAACGAACAGTCGGACATATTCGAGCAGCTTTTCAGGCGGTGCCTGCTGCCAAGTGTTGTACGTGGTGGTTGCACGATTCAGGAGATCAGTCAANTGCTTTTTAAGGGTACTACTTTCGCCTGNATTACGCTCATCCCCGCAATCCTGCAGATTCACCGGCGAATGCTTCATCACAGCCAACTGCTGTTCGTTCGTAAGGTCGTGCCAATCAGGAACATGAATCAAAAATGCGAACCGATCCGCCAGCGCAGGATCCAGTGGCTCCGTTCCCTCATACATATCGCCACTCCCCTCCATAAACGAAAACGGATTCATCGCAGCCCATCGATAACGCAATTCCGGAATCGCGATACCGTGCACTCGCCGCTCATGAATGATGGAGAAGAACTTATTCTGCGTCTCCGGCTTGCATCGGTTGAGCTCATCGACAAGCACCGATTCGGCCTCCCATATGGTTGCCGGCGTAGGTAAAAATCGAATCCCGGAACCATCCTCCTCCGGATGAGGAAATCCAATGAGATCGTCGAAAGAGATCTGGCTGGCGTTATAATGCCGATGGTTCAGCCCAAGCGCTTCCGACAGCCGATTCAACAGAAACGTTTTCCCGGTTCCCGCCTCCCCAATCAGAAGCAGTGGATCTTTCGTGATGAGAGATGCCAGAATGACCGGTTCGATCGCCTCGTAGCCAAACAGTCCCAAGCCCTCCAGCACACCGATTCTATGGGTTGATGGGAGAAGCGATGGAGACTGCGGTTGCAACGACGACTGTGCCTGCGGTTGCGACGACGACTGTGCCCGCACAGTTTGCGTATCGGTTGTGGTTTGCGTGACTTGTTGCGTGATGTGTGTATGTGGTTTCATAATNGCAGTTATTTTGAGGTTAACTGCATCACGAAACGAACAGGCAGAATTGCGGTTCGACAGATTCAGAGAAGGATCTCGCAAAGAGAGAGTCTCGGAAGTGAGAGGGGTCTCAGAAATGAAAGATGTCTCGGAACATGTTTTTGACATAATGCCCGCATCGTTTGGCCACCGTGGCTTCTTTGCTCGGTTGGCACCCATTAAAGGGTTCGGGATGCAAGATTTGCTTAATGCATAAGATGATAAGAAAAATTTATGACAAAGTCAAGTGTCTTTTACAACCGAATCCGCTTCAATCGCAAGCCACTCCTCATCTGTAAACAATCGAGACTTCATCTGAATGGATGAAATTTCTAAACTATTTCTGGAGATGCCTAGGAATGAAACAGGAAAGTCAGATTGTTTCCGTTGAATGGATATTTTGTTTATAGATGCAGAATGCCCGCTTTGTAATCGGGCAGCGTTGTTTTTGGCACGACGGACGGGGGCGAAGGAGATACAGTTTGCTTCGTTGACGGGACGGACGGCGAGAGAGATGGGTTTGAGGGGTGGGTCGGGCTTGGGGGAGTCGCAGCTCGAAAGTTCCTCCGTTGCATTGATGCATGGGCAGCAACTGTTTTTTCGTACCGAAGCGGTGATAATGGCGTTGTCGAGAGCTCACGGGTTTCGATTCTTGCGCCGGTGGATGTGGCTTCCCTGGCGATGGTTAGATCCGATATACCGGCTGNTAGCTGCCAACCGGCATCGGATTCAATGGGAAGGATCAGTCTGTTCNGTAGAGATGCCGGAACGAATGCTCNCGTAGGTCGAGGCGNGATGTTTGGCGCCTCGAATCTGGATTTTAAAATTCTCGAAGATCTTCCGTCTGCTGCACAACGTACCGAAACGTATAGTACCGGGAGGCGGATCGAGTTTGAATATTCACGAATTCGTCGGAGGTTGGGTCGGGGTTGCCTTCGTAATAGCTTAGGATTTCGAGTTTTGCGTAGTTGCTACCGTTGGCGGTTTTGATGATGAGGGTGACATTTTCGCGGGGAAGTATGGCGAAGGGTGGGAACCCCTCTCCGGTGTAGTTGTACCATCCGGTCCCGCTTCCCGTAGAGATGGCGTAGTTGTCGGCAGAATCGGCTTGATAACCTTCGGACGGCGCAAGGGTTACATCATCAAATGGAAGATCCAGTAGAACAACGCCTCCTTGACCAGGGCCACTGCTTCCGCTATTGAAAATGAGGGTGGTGCCTCGGAACCCAATGTCCCAGTTGGTGCTGGTGGAATCGGTGGTTGCCTCTCCGGTTCGCAGGTTGAAAAGCGTGAACACGCCATTTTCGCCAAGCGCGGCAAGGTCTTCGACAAGCTGGGATTCGGTGTTGGATACCGGATCGCTGGAGTTGGTGGTACCGCAAGCTTGCAAAAGAAGGAGTGCCAGTGCTGGTAATGCGAACCAAAGAGGGGTGCGTGTAAACGTGCGTATAAACGTGCGTGTAACTGTATTCATGTTCATGGATTTTTCTTCTTGATGTTGGTGATCAGTGATTTGTTTGTGAGTTTCCAAGTTTTTAGAGTCGCACCTGGAGCTGCACATACCACAACCGGCCGGCGTAAAATGGCTGGTTGATGTCGGTGTAGTCCAGGAGGTTGTCGATACCTGTACGGAGGGTAAGCTCGGGTGTCTGAGGCGTTTGAAAACGGATGGTTTTCCCGGCAGAAAGGTCCCATATCATGCTTGCAGACTCATACTCGTCCTGGTCTGCAAAACCGTTAGCATTGCGGTCGAACAAACCATAACGCCCCCGGAATGTTCCTTTGAGAGCTCCTTTCCACCCATCGATTCCTTGGTAGAACACTCGGATGTTCCCGGTATGCGCAGATCGGTTAAACATCGGTTCGAATCGTTTTTCAGTGACCTGAATCAACTCCCCCTCATCATCCTGAACTGTTTTGGTGGTCTCGATGAGGCGCCGGGCGTCCAGAAATTGATACCCGGCAAGAACCGTCCAACTCTCGGCTAAGAGAACCCGGATCTCAGCTTCCCCACCACGAGTGATCACCTCATCCAGGTTGAAATAGGTAAATACAGACTGCCCGGTGGTGCGTCGTGCAATCGGTGCGATCTCAATCAGGTCGGTAACATGGTTCCAAAAGAGGTTGGTGCGAAACCGGAAATCGGGGGTGATGTCCAGATCAAAGCCGCTATTGAGCGCCCAGGAGGATTCCGCACGAATTTCGCTGAGCTGCTCCGGAGCAAGAAAGATCTGCGCAATGAGACCGCGTTCGATCTGTTGCTGCAATCCTTCTCGTACCGTGGACGACCCNTAGACCGTGTAACCGGCGGTGGAGTTGGTAAAATCCAGAAACAGTTGCCGAAAATCGGGCGCTTTAAATCCACGTCCTGCAGAGGCNCGCACCTGAAGCCGNTCCGAAATCCGATATCGGGCGGAAAATTTTGGGCTAAGCTGGGCCTTGTAATCGCTGTGATGATCNAANCGCAGGCCGGCCGTAAACTCAAGAATGCCGGGTGTTGGGCTCCAGCTTTGTTGTGCGTAAGCGAAGCGCGTAGATACTTGCGGGTCCGAGGGGTATCGCTGGGATGACAATGTCTCTCCTATCAACCCGAAACCCACTGTTGATTGATGATAGGACGACCAGCGGATGTCGGTTTGCAGTTCCGGTTTCTGATAGGTTTGGCGGAAGTAGAGTCGTTCAAAGAACTCGCCGGACTCGATTTGAGTGAGGATGGACTCGGAGGAAAACGTGCTGTAATACCACGAAAGAGAGGTTTCTACCTGGTCGAAGGGGGTCCATAGAAATCGCTGCGTAGCGGAAATATCGTCTTGCGTGTCGTCGGTTCGGACCTCCGTCTGCTGGGTTTCGTTGATCTGCAGCACGGTTTCGCTGAAGAGTTTCTCCCGGAAGTAGCGAAGGGATGTGGTGGATGTGAGGCGATCGCTGATTTGGACCGTTCCGCGGTAGCTCGCTGTGCCGTTTCGAAATTCCGGCACGGTTTGGCCGGTGAGCGTGGAGTTGAGTTTGTAACCGTCGGAGCGATTTCCGTTGAGGAAAAGTCGATGAGAGGCTTTTTCCCGGTTGATATGCAGGGTTCCGCCCAGGTCGGCTGCGTTGTTTTTTCCATAACGGACGGAAAGGTCGGCTGCCATCGGGTCGGTTTTTTTCTTCGTGATGATATTGATCACCCCGGCCAAAGCGTCACTTCCCCATAGTGCGGAGGATGGACCTTTGACGATTTCGATCTGGCGAATATCGTGGACGGAGATGCGGTTTAGGTCGAGCGTGCCGGCGATACGCCCGATAAGAGGTTCACCATCGAGCATGATGAGGGTGTAATCTGCATCGAATCCCTGGATCTGAATCCCGGTTCCGAAGTCGGACGTAAGTTGGAGGCCGGTTTGCTCTTCAAGAATTTCGCTGATTCGGGTGGATCCACTGTTGCTGATTTCACGTTCGGTGATGACAGACACCGGGAGGGTAACTTCTTCGAGGTCTTTTTGTGTGCGGGTGGCCGTTACGACAACTGTGCCGGCTTTGTATTGTGTTGCACGAAGTTGGATGAACAGGGGTTGCGCGTCGCGGTTCTCTTTGCGAGTTGGGCTGTTGTTCGGAAGGAGGTTGGCGTTGGTGATGGCTCTGGAAGAGTTCCATTGGAAACTCCAGGTACCTGCATCCGAGGTTCTGGTGCCGGGTTTGTAGGTTGCCGTACCCTGTAGTATTTCGGGTTGATATCCAAGGGACTGGATGTGGAGTGTTACGGGGAGTNGGGTAGTTTGCGATAGTTGCAGAGTTGAAAAAAGATCCTCAGNATCACACTGCAAATCGAACATTCCTTGGCGATCNGTTGCTGTGGCGCATGTTTCTGAGGCGATTACGTGTACCCCTTCCAATGGGTTGTTCGTGATTTCTTTTACATATCCGGTTAGACGGATAGAGGGAGTTTCGGAACTGTGCACGTTGTTCTGGGTAACCTGCAGAGGCGCCGCTTCAAATGTAGTTGAAGTCCAAAAGGAGAGGCAGGCCGCAATTACGATCGAGCATGTTGTAATACGGAGGAACTTCAACGGAAAGATGGATTAAATGGTTACGAGTCGTCTTGAGATCGTATTGGTGTCTTCTTGACTAGGGTAGGCAAGTTATTTAGACTGAATCTACAAAACAACATGTAACTTGATCTTCCGCACCTATTCCATCATGTTTTTCTCTATATGGAATATCAATCCTGTCTATGAAAACCTGGAAGCGGCATCGAACCAGCGATTTTCTTCGCCATTGTGCACGGTGTACCCAAAGCCAGGGTGAATACCGAACGCACCGGTCTCTCCTTTTTTATTGATGGCGATGTACCCAACCTGAAAATCGGGTTTGGTGTCGGGGGGTTGTTTTTCGAGAATGCGCCGGACGGCTTCTTCGCAAGCCTGCTGAGGAGTTGAACCTTGTCGCATCAACTCGACGATGAGAAAACTTCCAACGGTTTTGAGGACCTCTTCGCCGAGGCCGGTCGCTGTTGCTGCACCGATTTCGTTGTCGACAAAGAGACCGGAACCGATGATAGGGGAATCGCCGATACGTCCATCCATTTTGTAAGCGAGGCCGCTGGTTGTGCATCCTCCGGAGAGGGTGCCGTCTGCCGAACGGACAAGCATACCGATGGTGTCGTGATTTTCGATGTTGATGATCGGTTTGTACTCCGATGTGATTTTCCACTCCTCCCAGGCTTTGCGGGAGCTTTCAGTGAGGAGGTTTTCGGCGGGGAAGCCCTGTTGGAGGGCGAATTTCAGTGCGCCGGAGCCGGCCATCATCACGTGAGGGGTTTCCTCCATCACTTTTCGAGCCACGGAGATGGGGTGTTTGATCTGTTGCAGGTACACGACAGACCCGTACCGACCACGCTCGTCCATAATGCATGCGTCCAAGGTGACTTGACCGTCGCGATCGGGCAGACCGCCGTACCCGACGGAACTGTTGCCGGGGTCGGCTTCCTCTACGCGGCACCCCGCTTCTACGGCATCCAGTGCCGAGCCACCCTCCTGCAGACGTTCGAAGGCCGCGCCAGTTGCGTTGGGAACGTTCCAGGTAGCGATGATGAGCGGGTTACTGGTTCTTGTTGAGACACGCGAAGTAGGTTGTGTGGCAGTTACTGAAGATGCAGGAGCAGAAGATGGGAGATCAGATTTGCCCGCGGGCGTACTCTCGGTTCTTGATCGCCCGGATGCCGCAGACATCAGCCCGAATGCGGACGTCATCAACCCGAAACCGGAAGCAGCTGCTCGTTGCAAAAATGTTTTTCGTTTCATGGATTGTGTGGATGTAGGTGGATGTTTTGGATGAGGTTGAAGGGCTTCGTCTGTTTGTTGCCCTCGGAAAACTTGCCTCTGCGGAAGTTACACCCTCTAAAATTGCACGTGTGAGTCGCCCTTTCGAGTGCGCGATCGCAGGAAGATCATCGCTACTGCGGACGTCAGGATACCCCATATCAGCGCCCCGACAGCGCTTTGAATGGCATAGCTTTTGTAATTAAAGTATTCTGCGGCTGCTTCTGCGGATGGATAGTAACCCATTTCGACCGAGTAGGCGATGACGTTGGAAAAGTAATGTGGCGAGATGAGGGAGGAGGTGATCCATTGTGTTCCCGGGCTGAGAATTGCGATGAAGAGGGCGATGAGTGTGCCCGATAGAAGGCCTTGTTTGTAGGTCATGGCACCGTCAAAGGCGACGCGACGTTTGTCACGCAGGGCGAGGGTCATCACAACGATCGCAGGAATCGCAAACAGGTTGGTGAGCATCGGGTGCAGGCCGATGTTCGTTCCGTGCAGGCCGGCGACCCGCTCGAGAGTCATCCACACAAGGGTCATGGCGGCGAATATGAGCGCCCATTTGAGTTCGGTTTGAAGACTTTTCATAGCTTATGTGGGATCACTTTCCCCGGAATTTTTTATGGGTTCCATCGCAGTATGGCGGAGTTTCGGTATGCTTGCAGGTGCACAAAAACGCGCGGCCCGATGCATCCGGCTCCACACACATCGGCTCAAATTCGGTTCCGGCGTGGGATCCGTCGCAGTAGGGCTGATTTTGGCTCTGCCCACACGCACACCAGTAATACTCTTTTCCCGCTTCCTCTTCGATTTTCATCGGTTTTGTGTCTGCAATTTTTGGATCGGCCATACGCTTTTTGATTGATTGGTTTTATTGGTTACTTAATATTGCTTTTCCTCGGGTTGATGGGATTCCTTCTCGATGATCATTACATCTTTGATTTGCCTACATCGTTGTGCCATCGCCATTCCGAAGACTCTGACAACGTTTAATGAATATCGTTGATCGGCACCGAAATCACAACACAAGGTTAGCATCACCCCGAAACTCGATATCATCACCAAGAATCACATCACCCCGAAACTCGACATCACTCCACCAATTCAATCTCATCGACAAAAATCCAGGCCTTCCCATCCATCGAAGCCCCAATATGCCAGGCCGGCAGATCNCCCACCGTTTTGGCGACAACTCGAAACGCGGAGACCGGATAATCGGGCATCGAAATCGCGAACGGCTCAATCGACACCGTGTCGTACGCCTCCACCTGGGGAACCTGCACGGTTTGCCACACAGTCCAGCTCGCATCGCCCGTTGCATCCTCTGCTTGCACCATCACCTGCAATTCGGTAGGCAGGAAAATCCAGCTCCGCTGATCCTGCAAAAACTGCATCCG
>JGI10211J34971_10005334_pt1 | contig 10049 bp, 8 predicted proteins | sample Etolagsediment_FD_34971 | JGI IMG/M metagenome (IMG submission 34971)
CCATCTCTAGTAGCGACGATGATTCTATTATCCGCATCCACTGCGATTCCTACGGCATTGGCGATGGTGGCAAATGTGCTGGAGTTTCCTGAAGTGTCATACTTAGTGATTGTTCCACCTGAGGAGATATAAAGATTGTTATTATGATCAAAGGCATAAAATCCCGCTGGATAGCCTGAAAGTGTGGTAACATTAGCTTCCGTAAGTGGAAAAGAAACCCAAGCTGGCTTTGAGGTGACACTCCATGTGAGCCTATTGCCATCTGCATCTTTGGCATTGGGGGTGAAGCTAAAAGATTGATCTTTGGGTACGGTGACTAACTGATTATCAACAACTACAGGTGATGCGCCGTAAAGTGATATAAAAGTAAAACTCAATAACAAAGTCCGTCGTATATATGACATAGAAACTCCTTAACATATTAGAACTATTAACTCCATTCTAACAATCATATCTCGTATTAAACTCGTACTAAATTGTTTCCACTATCCATTTAGAGAGTTTAATACGAGTCTAACTAGTTATAATCTCGCAATTTAAACTTAGGAAAGATGATGCTTAAATACCTCAAATCTCTTAATGTACTTTTAGTAGAAGATGATCTAAAGATGCAAGATTCCCTTTCTTCAATTTTAGGACATTTTTTTAAAGAGGTTTTTATAGCTAGTGATGGGATAGAGGCTTTAAAGATACTCAAGGTTGAAAATATTCATATGCTATATACAGATTATGAGATGCCAAACATGAATGGATATGAACTCATAAAAGAGATAAGAGTCAAAGATAAAAAACTACCAATTAGCGTTATAAGTAACCATGATGATAAAGAGAAACTGCAAGCTTGTATGCCACTTGGGCTTTTGGGGTATATTTTTAAACCTATCACTTATGATATGATAAAAAAAAATATTGAACTTTTATCCAAATATTTATCCCAAAATGGGATGTTAACGTATAAATTTTCAGATATACACAGTATAGAGTTTATAGAAAATATTTTATATGAAAACGATACACCCCATCGCTTAACAAAAATGGAAAGTGCTTTTTTAAAGCTTCTTATCTCACTTGATGGAAGAGTAGCTACTTTTGAAACTATAGAGTATCATCTAAGTGATTTTGAGCTAGCCGAATCTACACTTTGGAATATTATCTATCGTATGAAGAAAAAATACAACTTTTATCATATCAAAAGTGTAAAAGATATGGGCTATGTACTGGATACACATGAAGAAAAAATACAACTTTTATCATATCAAAAGTGTAAAAGACATGGGCTATGTACTGGATACACAATGTTAAAATTACTATTTTTTACTCTGTTTTTATGGAGTGGATTATTTTCAAGTCAAACTTTAGATTTAGCTAATATTTTAAGCTCACAAACTAGTAAAGATTATCACTATTGTGTTGTTGATACAAATAATAGTTTTAGCTTTGAGTCTATCTTAGAAAACAAAGATATCCCTCTTCAAGAAAAATCTAATATGGGATATCTACACTATCCTGTATGGTGTAAACTAGAAGTTACTAACTCCTCTAGTGAGTTAAAAGAGTTTATTTTTTCAAATGCAAGAGCAGGTATGGACAGTATAGATATAAAAGTTTTTAAAGATGATACTTTCCAAGCGTATAGTTTAGGAGATATGGTAAATCCAAAAGATAGATCACAACCTAGTCTTTTTAGCAATTTCAAACTATCCCTTGAAGTAAATCAAAGTGCCACCATCATCACACGATATAAAAATCTAGGAAATATGGAAGCTGGGTGGAAGATAGATACTATTGCATCTTATACAAAAAATGAACTTCTTAATTTAGTTATTGTTATAGGGATGGCAGGATTTTTTATTGCGATGATGCTTTATAAATTTGTGATATATTTACATATAAGAGACAAAGAGTATTTAGTATATGCATTGGCTATTAGTACTATTGTGATATCCCAGGCCTCTTTACATGGAGTAACTTACTATTTTTTTTATGAGTATATAGATCTATTTGCTATTACACTAAGTATTTGGGTATTCACCCATCTTTTTTTAGTCTTTTTATGGATATTTACTTTGATGTTTTTCAATATAGATAGATCAAGTAAATTTTTCTATCCGTTAATGATAGTGATTATTTACAATATCGCTGTGACAATTTTTTATGCAAGTGCTTTTTTTGGGGTTGAGAGTTTAAAGTATACCCCAATTATTGCACTCATTGCTTTACTTGAATCAATCCTTTTACTTCTATTTTCTATAGCTATGTATTTTTATAAAAAACCTGGATCTGGATATTTTCTTATTGGGCATTTTTTATATATAGCTGCTGTTTTTCAATATATATCAGCCCTACAAGGAGATTTTGAACTAACAATTTTACAAAGACATATAAGTGGCTTTGGTATATTTCTTGTTGTTTTGTTTATGTCTATTTCTCTTAGTCGAAAATTTAAAACTATCAAAGAGGAATCAAAAAAACTTAGAGAGAAAATTGAAGAAAATAAACAATTCACAATAATAGGAAGCACCATATCATATGTTTCACACCAATGGAAAGAACCACTAAGTGTAATGGGGCATAATGTTGCCTCTATCATGGCAGATATTGACCATAAGCCAGATTACAAAATAGAAACTCTAAAACCAAAAATAGAACTTCTCGAAAAAAGTATTTTATACATAAATAATATACACAATGATATACGATCTCTTTTTTCAAATAATAATAGTACAGAAAAAGAGTTTAACGTATATAAGTCTGTTATTTTTGCCATAGAGTCACTTAATAATCAACTTGAAAATAATATAACACTTACTATTGATATACACAAAGATAGTCTTATTTTTGGGAATTCGAATCTCTTTTCTCAAGTGATTATCAATATTATTCAAAATTCTATTGAGGCCTTTGACAATGATAGAGAAAGTAGATATATCAATATAAAGACTCATGATCAAGGTTCAAATATCTTAGTTTTAACCCTTGAAGATAATGCAGGAGGAATAGAAATATTGCCAATACAAGATATTTTTAAACCAAAGATCACAAATAAAGTTTATGGAAACGGAGTAGGATTAACATTAGTAAAAAATATTATAGAATCAAAATTTGACGGTACAATTGAAATAATAAACACAAGTGATGGTACTAAATTTACTATAAATATACCAAAAGGTGCTTTTTAAGAACCTTCTCCAAGACACTATCTATACCTTTTTTTGTTTTTTTGCTCTATTATTTGACTGCGTTTTTTGACAAGATTTTCTATACTTGAAAAGTATTTTTGTATAACACCTGTTAGTTTTTATTCTCAACAGTATAAGTAGCATTAGCAAAAGTCAAAAATAGTATTTTCTATACTAATGTATAATCCTCAAATAATAAGGAAAAAGGAAGATTAATGGATGCAGAAGAATATAAAGAATATGTCAGCTTAATATTTGACAATTATCTGAGAAAACTATTATATATAGGGACAATTCTTGTAAGCATATTTTTAGTGATTAGATATCTAAGTCAAGGGGACAAACTTTTAGAGTCTGTCATGGTAATCATAGGATTGCTTATTTTTGGGGAACTATTTATACAAACTTTTAGATGGTTGTTTAGTAAAGCTCCCGCATTCTTTAAAGTTCCTAGCGCTGCATCACCGACAGAAGACGCACAGGTAATGAAGAAAAAAAACAAGTCTAGAAAAGAGAAAAAAGATAAGTGACTTTTTAGCTATACTCCTACAAAATAAACAATGAAAAGTGATTGCACATGAACCTATTATCCAAAGAATCTCCGCTAGAAGTGTCTTTAGCAAAAATGAAAGCTGTTTTAAGAGACGTTGGGTGTGAGACTAGTTTCTCGTCAGAAAAAAATCCACTGCAAAACTGTTACTCTGTGCATTTATCATCTGCTGAAGCACCGGGGCATATCTACTCAAACGGTAAAGGGATTATCTCTGATGCTTCTATGGCGAGTGCTTTGGGTGAATATATTGAGCGGCTTCAAACAAACAACTTTTTTATAGATTTCCACTTACCCAGCAGAAAATATTATCCTGATGAAGTTGCTTTTGAATTTGGCGGTGCATATTTAAACGAAGAACTGCTTGCAATTTATAATCCAGACTCACAACTAAGCGGTGAAGACTTAGTGGACTTCAACAGTGATTATGAAGATAAAATCGTAGCCCTGCCTTTTATAAAACAATCAACACAAGAAAAGGTATACATCCCTATAAACATTTTAAGTAATCTTTATGTAAGTAACGGTTTAGCGACAGGAAACACTCCCTTAGAATGTAAAACTCAAGCGCTCAGTGAGATTTTGGAAAGGTACGCCAAGATAGAGATTATAAAAAATGGCTACGCTCTTCCTGCGTTCCCAGAGGAAATAGTTGCGTCATTTCCAAGAGTGCGCGAAGATGTTCTTGCTCTTCGAAAATTAGGTTATATTGTAGAAGTTTTAGATGCTTCGCTTGGCGGCAGATTCCCAGTGACTGCCATCTCTCTTATAAACCCTAAGAACTCCACGCTTTTCGTCTCTTTTGGTGCGCATCCTATTTTGGAAGTCTCACTAGAGAGAACTATGACTGAACTTATGCAAGGTCGAGGATTAGAGAACCTTGACGCTTTTGAAGTTCCAACTTTTGACATGAGTATAGTTGCAGATAACTTCAACCTCGAATCTCACTTTATAGACAGTAACGGAAAACTCGGCTTTGGTTTTTTAAGTGCTAAAAAAAGCTTTGAGTTTAGTCCTTGGAAATACAGTGGTACTTCACCCCAAGCAGAGTATGACTTTCTCAAAGAAATCATAAACTCCATGGACAAAGAGATTTACCTCCGAGAATACAACTACCTCGGCTTTTACTCTTGTCAGATGATTGTCCCATCGGTATCTGAGGTCTATCCTATAGAAGATTTGATTTATAACAACAAAAACAACGGAAAACTCATCCGGCATATGGTTTTAAACTTTAAAGACTATGAGCCAGAAGTGATACTCCAAAGTATAGAATCCCTAGAAGATTCTTTAAATATTGAAAAGTACATAGGTGTGATTTTTACAAACAACTTCACCATGCGTGAGTTTAAAGCCCAAATATTTTTACTCTTAGAAGACTATGAAGAGGCTTTAGAACTGCTTGAGTATGGAGACCATAAACTGGGACATATCGTAGTGGAACTCGCGCAGATGGAAGAAAATGAACTTGACTTTTCAGATTATGAAGATGCTTTATATAATATTTTCGGTGAAGAGTTGGTTCACAAAGCATTAAAGATTTTAGATGGAGATGACTTTCTTATAGATGTCACACTTCATGAGGACTACAATAATATGTTGGCGATGTATGACAAACTAGAATCTAAAAAGGCAGGTATGGTTTAATGACTTACCAAGAATGGTTTGAAAATCATGCTAACAAACACAAACACATAGTTAGTAAGCTCATAACAAAGAACTTCACCAAAGAGCAAATCATAGAGTATTTTGATTTTGAAAATATGGTGAAGCAAGAAAAAGACTTCTGTCTTCTCTTCGCTGAAAATAAAAAATGTCACGACATCGAATCACTCAACTGCTATCTATGTGCCTGTCCTTACTTTCGTTTTGATGATGCTGGAATAAAAAAAGTTGGTGAAAATACTCAATACAGCTTTTGCGACATAGAGTCTAAAGATGGCAGCCAAGGTGTCTATTCAAACAAAATTCACCAAGACTGTTCAAACTGCACGATCCCACATCATAAAAAATATATCGAGAAAAATTTTGATTTAGACTGGAAAGTTATTATGAAAAAGTGTGCTTTATAAAAAAGCTTATTTCCTTAAAAGACTCTCTCCATACTCTATATCATCCCGCCATATTGGATGATGAAAGTGGAGTCTTTGATCACAGGACTTAGAAACAACTGATGCGTCAAAAACTATAGTCCCAATTTTTTGCCAATTTTTTTTCCCATCTATAACTTCACTCGTGACAAAAATGTTAAAAAGCAAGTGCTTCCCCTCTGGAATCCTTAGCTCATCACGAAAATCTTTAACATTCTCTTTAATAGAATTTACAGGTTCCACCTTCATCCATTTTGGAGTAATATTTTTTTGGCTTTTATCCTCTCCTAAGTAGGATATTTCATACATTTGTCGTATGGAAGAGTGCTGATCCACTTTTGAAAATGTACTAGCAACTTTCAGTGCATAAAATGTATGTTTAAGTGCTTCACGATTCAAGGAAATTGAAGGTTCATTTGTTAACTCTTCATCCCCATAATGCGCTGCTTTTGTTCCACCTAAATCATCTATAAGAAAGAAGTTTCCAGTATGTTGTGTATCTACTTTATTTGGGTTAAGTGTAGGAAATAATTTACCGGCAAAACCAAATGATCTTACTTCACCACTTTTCGTGTTACTCATTGCAGATGATGCTCTTGCTATCATCAAAGCCTCACTGCCTTTTTTAAAATAACCAGCGTAAATATTGGGAGTGTCTATCTTCCAAATACCTTTTAAACATATTCCATTTGGATGTGCGAGTTTTTCAAAAGGTTCTAAAAGATCACTATGATCACTCAGTGTTCTTTGCACATCTTTTAAAATGATATCTTCACCCTTTGAAAAAAGCTTCAAATATGAAACTTTAGTTTGTGGTAATGTTTCTAAAGGATCCGATGCTACTTCTGTCCAAACCGAATTAAAACTCATATTTTCAGATTTTTGCTCTTTTGGAAGTGATAGCTGTTGTGAACAAGCCGACAATGTAAATACTGCACTCATTAATATAAATAACTTCATTAGATTTTCCTATTATGTCTCTAGTGACTCAATTGTATAGAAGATATAACAACAAGTTAGACTAAAGCGATACTTATTCGATTAATATTATTCCCAGAAAAGAGAGTCCATTCCTTTTTTAGAGTTTTGTTTAATAAATCTTTTTGATATACTTAGAAAAAATTAAAGGATGTTTTATTGGAAAATAAAGTGCAAAATGAAAGAATAGGCCTAAGTAGTATTCAAGTCTCTTTACTTCTTGTTTTAGTTCTGCTTGCAGAAATAGCAGTAGTATATTATGGATATGCAGTACACAAGGTTAATATAGAAGAAAATCTATATCTTATATATGGTGTAGCGGGAGTTATGATTGGTATATTTGTATATTTTTCAAGTCTTTTTGTAGAGGGGAAATGGATGACATTTGTTAGAAACTTGTTGCTACTTTCTTTTTCTATGGTTTTACTAATTATGCTCGTGTTATTAAAACTTGAAATAGACAAGATTCAACTTCCTAAAGATCTTGCAACAAAACATCTCAATGATGCAATAGTAATTCAAGAAGATAAACTAAAGAAACTTGAGCTTGAAAATATTGCACTAAAAGAGTACATAAACAAACAAACGAATGACTTGATTGTAGAGATAGAAATAAACCGTAGAGCAATTCATGCACAACAAAACTCAATTAAGGGTAATGCTTCACAAATAGAGTTAGGGAAAAAATATCAAATTTTAAAAAATCCTTTCTAAACCCTATAGCTTTTTTCTGGATGTGTCAAAAATTTCGTGTCAGTCTTATAAAATACTATAAAGGACTGACAACGAACGAAGAAGTCTTTTCTATAGATGGTTTAGTATACATATGAAATAGTGATACAGGATTTTTAGAAATATTCACATATTCAAATGTGATAAGTTTAGCACTGTATACTGAAATATTGTGATACTTTGATACAAGATACGACAACTCTTTAATTGAGTTATCACGCACATCTAAAGTTGATACTTCTAATTTAAGATCAGTAAAGTGTATCATAATATAGGCTAAAATATCTGATTTAACATTTTTACTTAAATAACCATTATCGTACTCTAAACCTACTGCGAAAGAATATTTATTATTCGCTGTAAGATAAGGTACTATTAGTAAAATAAAGAGAAAAAATAACTTATTTTTTCTTTTCAAGTTGAAACATATAATTGTTAGGGGCATACTCAAATGCTGCACCCGTAAGCATATCAGTTGTACTGATATCCCAAATAATATTTAAAATTGCCACCGGATCATAAGACTTTTCCAACATTCTATTTACATCATTATACCCATCTTTTTGCACTCTAATATCATGGCTAGATAATGATTTTTTCATATTAAAACTTAATGGTGTTTTTCCTCTTAATTGACCATCTATATAAACATTTGCACCTTCTGGTTCACTATTTATAGCGATACTTTGAGATGTTCCACTAAAGATTGTAGCACTTCCGAAGAGTGCAGATACTGTTATAAGTATTGTAACGATAATTTTATTCATTTAAATGAATCCTTTGATTAAATTTAAGCAGAGTGTATAGATATTCATATTAAAATCTGCTTTATGAATAAGATATTAATAAACAAAAAAAAATTATTGATGATATTTGTAACATATTGGATAACTTTTAGTGTTAACATGTGTGCATATGATATAAATCAAGAGCAATGGGATCGTCTTTTATATATAAAGAATCAAATAAACATGGTTACTTCAAATGAGTTTTATCTATCTAGAGATGTCAATGTTAATTCTTTTGATGAACTACAGAAAACAATACTTTCTTTGAAAAGTAGTTTTGGAAAAAATATTGCATGTAATTATCCAGCAAGATACCTATTTTTAAAATCACAACTTTCAGATTTACCAATTTATAATTTACAAGAGTGTGAAAACCTAAAAAAATTTGTTGATGAGTTTCAAAAAGATAAAATAAGTTTGGTTTTTACTTCTGAATATATAGAATCACCTTCTTCTGCATTTGGTCATATTATGTTGATTTTTAAGGATGAAAATGAATCATATAATACAGCCGACACTATTCACTTTGCAGCAGTTACGCCAGAAGAAGGTTTTCTAAAGTATGCCTATAAAGGATTATCAGGCGAGTATAATGGTTATTTTGCTAGAGAACCTTTTTTTAAAAAAGTCTATCAGTACAATACTAAAGAACAAAGATACATGCATATATATGATTTAGATTACAGCCAAAAAGAGATTTTATATTTAATATACCATCTGTATGAATTAAGAAAAGCACAGTTTAAGTATTATTTTACAAATGGTAATTGCGCATCATATATAAGCGATTTCTTAAATGTTATTGAACAGAATAATAATAAGACTAATCCTATGTATTACATGCCAATTGATACAATAAAACAATACCAACACACCATAGTACAAAAAAATAAATTTATTCCATTGGTTAATAAATTAAGTATATTAATAGATCAAATGAGTGATGATGAGAGAAAAATATTTTTTACAATAATTGAAACGCAAGCTTCTCCAGAAAATAATTTAAGTGACTTAATAAAAGAAGCTTTAGTTAATCATAATATTTTGTTTTTTAGAAAATTTCGTATTTCGTATAAAAATTACAACAGTATTATAAATCAAAAATATGTTAAATCAACAATAATAGATCGGACACTAGATCCACTTAAGAAAAATCAACCTAGTTATATAAAAATAGGTTACGAATACACCAATAACGATAATAATTATATATTTGGCTATAGGCCTTTATATTCGAATATATTTGATATTCAATATGATATTCTTCATGAATCAGAGTTTAGTTTTTTAGATTTTGAAATAAAACTAAACTCCGAGTCAATTCGATTAGAATCATTAGCAGTACTTTCCCTAAAGTCATTTAATAATAGATTAGGATTTTACAATCCGTTAAGTTGGCAACTGTACAGTGGTATACATAAAAATAATCTAGACTATAGCCTAAAATACAACAATGAAATAGGTTTAGGCTATAGTAAAAAAATGATTTTAGATATACGCTCTACTTTTTTATTTAATCTAGGTCTAGATAATATTAACCCTTACTTTAGCCCTTCAATTTATATATACACATATCCCAGTAAAAACACAAAATTTGTGTTAGAATCCTTATACAAGCAATATAAAAATGATTTTTTATATATGAACAGTATAACTAGCATTATAAAAAAAGAAAACTTTCTTTATTCTGTAAGCTATAAAAATACAAATAATATTAATAATCATAGACTAA
>JGI10211J34971_10005335_pt1 | contig 10049 bp, 10 predicted proteins | sample Etolagsediment_FD_34971 | JGI IMG/M metagenome (IMG submission 34971)
AATAAAATAAAAATAGAATTAATANAAAATTTTTATATTATATTATAATATAAAAATGCTTCAAACTATATATGTATATTGTATGAANGCTCTTGAACCAAGNGAACAATTTAATATGAGAGAAAAAGCCATGGGATCTATGTTTATGGCTATTCTAATTACTGTTTTATTAGCAATCTTAATATTATACATTGGTAAATTATTATGGAATTGTTGTTTAGCAGCAAATGTATCAGGTGTCAAACCATTAAAATCGTGGGTTGATTTACTTGGTATTTATATATTGGTTAGAATATTGATATGTAATTAAATAAATTAAATAAATAAAAATTAATAATATACTTATTAATAATAATTTATTAAATACTAAGGAAATTTTGTAATGCATTAAAAATGCATTTTCTGGATTTTTTTTAAAATTTAATATTTGTATATAAATTAATATTAAATGTTTTAAATATTTTAAAGGCCAATTGTCTTGTTTTTCTATTTTTTCATATTTTTTATAAATAAGTGGTTTATTATAAAAATATTTATAATTACTATTTCCAATATAATAATCAAAATCTCCACAAAGATTTATTTTTTTACTTTCTTTTATTAATTTTATTCTCATTTTTTTAGAATAAATCATATTATGCGAACTATATGAAAGTATTGACTTATAAAAATCCTTATTTATTGAATAATATAATATCGGAAATATACCCATACTTAACATAAAAATTCTTTGTTGATTTTCTAAACAAAAATTATTTATACTTGATATTTCTTCCTGTGTTATTAATCGTTTAAAAATAAAATCATCTTCGAGGATTAAAATGGAATTGAAATTATGTTTAATGGAATGTTTAAAAATGGTTAAATAAGAATGGATGATATCATAATTAGATTGTTGTTTAAAAAGATTTTTTTTACATGTTTTAAAGCCTTTATTCAGGTAAATAAATATTTTTTTTGTGGGTTTATATTTTTTAAGCTGAATTTGAATATTATGTAATCTATTATTATTTTCTAAATGAAGAATATAAGTACAATCAATAGAACTATCAAAAATTCCATATTTAAAATTTAATTCTTTAAAAGAATAACATTTCATAAATATTATATAGAAAATAATAAAAAATTTTATACATTAGAATTTTTGAAATATAAAAATAATAAATTAAAATTAAATAAAAATAATAAATTAAATTAAATAAAAAATATTAAAATCAAAACAATAATATATTTAATTTAAAATTAATGTAAATATTAATTATATAGATGCCAGGAGGTATGATGCAGTTAATATCACAAGGTGGTCAAAATATATTTTTAATAGGTAATCCAACATTAACATTTTTTAAAACTGTTTATAGACGACATACAAAATTTGGTGCAGAATATATTTCATTATTTTTTGACCCTGCACCTACATTTACTCCAACACAAAGTACAATGGCTACATGTAAAATTAATCGTAATGCAGATTTATTATATGATTGTTATTTAACTTATGAATTACCAGCAATATATACAAATAATCAAATACCTTTTGGTTGGTGTGACAGTGTTGGTACAAAAATTATAAATGAAACATCTATAAGATTTGATGGAACATTAATTGAACGTCAAACAGGAGATTATATGAGAGTATATAATGAGTTAATAACAAATGAAACAGAAAGAAGAAAATATGATGAATTAGTAGGAAATGTTGATTATTTAAAAAATTCAGGGCAACAATTATCAGATGATATAAATGATCAAGAATTGGCAATATTAGCATATAAATTATATATTCCATTATCATTTTGGTTTTGTCAAAACAGTGGTTCATCTATTCCATTGGTGGCATTACAATATAATGAAGCTTTTATAGATGTTACATATAATCAATTAAATGATTTAATAAGAATTGGAAATCCATTAGTATCTCCACAACAATTATTTGGAGATTATGAAAACAGTGTAGAAAATTTAAAAATTAGAGATTATTTTTTACAAAATGGTTATGATCAAACAAATGTTATTTATTATTTTACACAAAATAATTGGAAAGGAAATTCTACAATTATAGGAAATTATATATTTTTAGGAGAAGATGAGCAAAGAGCATTTGCACAAACATCACATGAATATTTAATTACACAAACACAATATAATTTATTTCAAGGATTAAAAAGAGGACCAAATTATTTAGAAACAACATTTAGTAATCCACTTATAGAAATAATATGGTATTTGACAAGAGATGATTTATATTTAAGAAATGACTGGTATAATTTTACAGGTATTATTGAAAATAAGACATTAAATTATGTTTATGAATATTTTAATAAGAAAAATATTTATAATTTAAATAATTATTTTTTAGAAAATGAATATAATGGTTCTAAAGAATTTTTAGATAAAATTAAAGGAGAAACAATCGCAACATTTACAAATATTCAAATGCAGACATTTTTTAATGGTTATGAAAATATAATGGATACATTTCAACCAGTATTAAATAATAATGATAGACAAGAAGTTTTTGATTCAAATTTTTATAGAAATGTTAGTCAATGGAAATATCATACAGGAAAAACAAATCAACCAGTATATTTAATGTCTTTTTCATTAGAGCCAGAAAAAGTACAACCATCAGGATCATTAAATTTTTCTTTTCTTAATAGACAAGAATTTCGAGTAAATATTAGAGATAATTATCCAGTTGATGAAAAATTTAATTGTTATATGTATGCTAGAAATTATAATGTATTAAGAATAATTGGGGGAATAGGTTCAATTGTATTTGCTAATTAATAGTAGAAATAAAAAATAAATAAGAATAAATAAAAAGAAAATAAATAAGAATAAAAATAAAAATAAAAAATAAATAAGAATAAATAAAAATAAAAAATAAATAAGAATAAATAAAAAGATTAAATAAATATCTATAAATAATATATATGAGTTCAAGTAATAATATAGATTTTAGTTTTGAATTTGCTGTATCTACAATTGTGACAATTGTTGTAGCATCAATATTAATAAAAAAAAATCCAAATATGTCAACATTAGTAGTAGTTTTAGGAGGTTTAGCTGTAGCATATGTCACATTACAAATAGTTAATTTCTTATTTCCACAAATAAATCAAGTAGCAAATAATGTATGGCAATATTTTGCTTATCAATTAATGACAAATTTCAATAACATGGGATATTTACATGTATGGCCACCAATTTTTGCTGTATTAATAATAATTGTTGTTTTATTATATAATAGAAATTTAGGATAAATAAAAATAGATAAAAATAAATAAAAATAAATAAAAATAAATAAAAATAAATAAAAATAAATAAAATTAATAAGAAAAAAAGAAAATTAATAAAAAATAAATAAGAAAAAAAGAAAATTATAAATTTTTTTTATATAATTAAATTATATAAGATGGAAATAAATTGTGAATCATTGATTGACAGATATTTATTAATTAAAAATCCTATATATACTTTTAATTTTCCTATTTCTATAATATTGGCAATTATTGCTTTTGGATTAGTTAAAGTATATAAAGTATCAGATAATTCATATATTTCTCAAATATTAATACCTTTATCAGTTTTATTAGTTTCTATGGTTTTAATAGATTTAATATCAAGAGCTCTTATTTCTAAAGATGAAAAAGAAAGACTTAAGAAATTATGTAGTTCTTATATGAATGACCCTAATAAATTAAAATTAATTAAAGAACAAAAAGCAATTAATATGGCTGATGTTGAAACTTATGATGGTGAAGTAGATGGTTTTAGTAATAGTGATAATACTCAAGAAGAAAATAGTGTAGCATCTTTAGAAGTTGTAAATAATAATATTTCTAAAGATCATTATTTCGATAATATAACAACAGAATTTAAACCAAATCCACAATTATTCAATAAACCAATGGATGTTCAAGGTTCTTATCCAAAATCTGATATTATGTGTGTAGGAGATACAAAAACAAATATTAAAGAAGGTGTTTTATGTAGTGGTGCTGATGATAAACCAAGAGATATGGTTGCTCCTATACCAGGACCACAATGGTTACCAGAAGATGCATCAACTGTACAAAATAGACTAAAAGCAAATAATTATACAAAAGGAAGATGTTTAGGAAATCCTGAAAATTATGCTAATTAAAAAATTTAACTAATTAAAAAATTTAACTAATTAAAAAATTTAATAAATTATATTTTTTTTAAATAAAATGTTTATTATTAATAAATGAATAATGTATTAATAATAAGTATCATATTAATATTTTTTGTACTTGTTTTTGTAAATATGTACTTAAAGAAAGAAGAATTTAGAAACCAAAAAGAGCATTTTGAAAACTATTTATATCCCATCAAAGGATTACAACCAGAATGTAAGCAACAAGGTTTAAAACCTGCTTATATGCCGTCAATATGTGTAGTTGATGGTAAATTAAAATCATTTAGTAATTGTAAATGTATGAATGACAAAGGTGAATGTAAAGTTTGTTATCCTGAAATTAAAAAAGATCAAAAAAATGCGTCTGTTATATATAATCCTAATGATTATAATAAAGATGTACAATAATAAATTTTTTTTAAAATTTAATTGTGCATTTTTAATAATTTATAAATTTTTTAATTCTGCAGTGTAATATCTAAATGTTCAATAATTTTTTCTTTCAATAAAACAGTAATATTTTTTTTACGTTTATCTTCATCTTTATTTATTTTTTCTATTTTTAATATATTTTCTAAATCATCATAATTAATTTTATAATAATTCATATATTTAATTAAATAATGTTTGTGTAAATTATCAAATTTATTATTTAAAATTAAATCCCTAAAATTATTAAAAAATATAAATAATAATTCACAATTTAATATAATATTATTTAATGATGTGTATTTCTTATTTAAACTACATTTAGCATTTGATATTAATTTTTTATTAACAAGCATTTGTGATGTTTTATTATGTATATTTGTAAATTCTATATCTATTTCCTTTTTAATTTTATATTTTATATTATGTAAAATATAACTTGGCTGATAAAATCCATGTAATTTTAAAGAATTATCTATTGTTCCCCAATCATTATTTTCATACAATAAATTACTTGTTTTATCAAAGTTAGATAAAGTTTCTAAAAATGCACTATATATTTCAAATTTATCTATATTTTTTAATGTTGTATTTGATAAAAATGGTATCAAATTATGATATACAGTAAATGGTAAATGATAAGGATCTAAATAAAATAATAAATCTAATTTTGCTAAATCAATATTTTTATAAAAGAATAATTTTACAGCATCAACTAATTGTATATCATTCTTTGTTGTATCATTTAAATCTTTTATTTTATCAAAATCATTATTATCTATTTCATTTGACTGTAATGTTGAAGAATTTTCATGATATAAAAAAATATTCTCTAAACATTGAATAAATTTTCTAATATCATTTTCACAATCTTTTACTATATTTTTTAATAAATCTTTTTTTATATCAATAGACAATTTTAAATTCTTTTTTATTAAATTTAAAAAATTATTATAAGTTTCAAATTTTATCGGTTTTAAATTTATTACATGTGAAAATATCTTTAATTCATTTATTTTTTTATCATTTATATTTATACATGTGCATATAATTGGATTTTCTATATATATAAAATTATTCATATTTATTTTTTTATCATTTTTCTTTCCTTTAATATTAATTTCATCATCTTTTATTTTATTTTTTTCATATTTTAAATTATCTTTTAATATTTGAATTAATTCATTCATTCCTCCCTTATCATTCGATTGAGTAAGTGTTTCTAATTCATCTAATATTAAACCTATCGGTTTCTTTTTTTCATAAAACATATCTAATACATTATTAAAACCAAGTGTTTTGTGAAGAAACTCACCTAATTTTTTTTGACTACGTATATCACCACTATTTAATTCAATTATTTTATAATCAAATTTCTTTAATAATAAATGTGCAATTGTAGTTTTTCCAGATCCAGTATCACCAATAATTAATAATACTTTTTTACTTCTATCTACATTATTTTTATAATCATTAATCCATTTAATAGCATTTTTTATTTCATCTTTATAAAATATTAATTCATTTATGTTTTGTGGATTAATCTTTTTAAACAAGTCCATTAATATTTTATTAAAAAAAAGATTTTAAATTATATAATTTTTATTTTTTTAATAAACATCTTCTATTTATTATTTTTATATAGTTATTTATTTACATTGTTGCTTGTGATGGATCAGCCATATCACACCATTTTTTTACTCCTTGCCAAACACCATTAACATTAGAAGCAGAACCACAATTAGAAATCCAATCACATCTTGATAAAAATGATTTACCATTTGGTCCATCTGGTAATTTAGCTCTAACAAAATCCCATTTTTCTTGTTCTGTCATTGTTGTAAGTCCATTAGGATTACCTAATTCCCAAGTTTTACCTTGAGGAATTAAAGGAAATTCAGTTGTTTTTTCAGTCATATTTGTATAACACATTTCTGGATTATTAATATTAATATTAAAATCTCTATTTGAACATTTATAAGATACTTTATTACCACCAATATTTGATAAATAATCAGGACATCTTATTCCACTATTCTGCATATATGTAGGTGGAGGCATGAGTTTTTGATTTGCTGCATTTGCCTGTTTTTGTTTAAAATAAGCAACAAAATAATTAATAACATAAACAATTAAAATAATTAAACCTATTAAAGCAAAAAATTTAATTAAAAAATTTAACATATTATATTTATTATAGATAAAATTTTTTAAAATATAAATAATTAATTATTATTTATATAAAAATAAAAATAAAAATTAAAATTAAAATTAAAATTAAAATGTTGTTGTGACTGATCTTAAGTTTCTTGTACCTTTTGATGATAAATTTTGAGGATGTTCAATAGGTACAGGCATATATTCTACTTGTTTTAAATAACCCATATATTGATATACTTCAGGTATAATTTTTTCTACACACCAATTTGTAACTAATTCATTTAAATATTTAATTTGTTCCTTTATTTGTGTTGGTAAATTAGGACTATGTTGTAAATATATTGATCTCATTATAATTTCTAATTCAACAGCCGATTGATTATCTATAATATGTTTTTTATCAGTTTTTATATATACTTCATATCTAATTTTATCTTGTATAATAGTCATATTTGCTTTTGAAAAATATAATTGATTTAATTGTGTTTGCTCTTGAATTCCATATAATGCCTCTAATTGAAAATTATTTTGAGTACTATTATTTTCAATCATTCCTAAATCTTTTAAAGGTTGATTTGTTGTTATTACTCTACCATTTTGAAATTGATCCATTAATATTATTCATTATTTTTTTTTTAAATAAAATTATTTAATCTTTTATTTTTATATTTTATCTTTTATGTTTATATATTAATAATTTTTTCCTACTAAATCTATTTTATTTGTTTTTGTATTAATATTTGTTTCCTTTAATTTAGAATCACTATATATAAACTTCAAATCAAAATTATAATTTTCTTTAATCTCTAATTCCCTTAATTCTGAATCTAATAATTGTATTTTTATATTTGATATATCATTCAATAAATAATCATATGCATTAAATATAATTTTACTTGATATATTATTATCTCTTATATCTATATCACCAGGTATTGTCGATGTTAATAATTTACAAAATATTCCATCATAATTTTTATTTTTAATTTTCATAATAGACTTATAACAATCAACTGACTCCCCAATTCCTAAATAATTTGCTAATAATGAATTTGAATAATTTTGATTAACATGATTTTGATTTTCACTTGTAGCTAATTCATTCTGATTTTGTCTTATTCTACTTAAATCTACACCATCAAAATTTAATTTTAAAAATATATAATTATTATTTCTTAAATAAAAATTATCATTAATTATCTTTAATCCTAAATCTATTTTACTATCATTAAAATATGTAATAGCATCTATAAATTGATTTAATGGCTCTTCAGATGTTAATGGAGTTCCATACAAATTTGAATGTATAAAACCAAACCCATTATTACTTATATTTTTAATATCTCCATTTGTTGAATTTGCTATTGAAAAATTAAAATACTCTAATATACTTTTTTTCGTTTCATCAACATATTCTGTCTTATAGTTTTGATATTTATTATATGTTCCATAAATTAACCTACATGGTAATGATCTACCAATCTTAATATCATAATTATAATGTTGTACTAATTCTTTAATATTATTATTTATATATTCATTTAAACTAATTGATATTATTATTGTTGTATTTTGTACTGGTTTATAATATTCATAATTTAATTTTGGAAATGTATTTTGAAAAGGAGCACCCTTTGAACTAATTGGAGACCATCTTAAAGCTAATCTTATTAAATTTGTCTTAAAATCGGGTAAACTAATAATATCACTTATCTTATAATAAGATAAATTATATAATTCACTTTCATTATATACACCTCCCAAGACTGGTCCTTCTGTATATATTCTTAAATCCCAAAAAGTTGTCATTGTTATTTTATTTATTAAACTATAAAAATCACTTTGTTTATCTGTTTCTTTAATATCACAACTTATTACTAATGGAAATGGATTTATTTTATAAGGATTATTATAATTTCCATCAGGATATATATTTGTATTTGAAGCTTCACTAGAATTATCAAACCAATTATCTGTAACATCTTGAAACAATGGAACTGTTATATATATATAATTCGGATCTAATACATAATTAGCTCCTAAACTACTATATCCATAAAATATATCATATTTTTTAAAATATTCTGGAGTTAATGTAGCATCTCTAGCATAAAATGTTTGAAAACTACATAATTCAATTTCTTCTATTCTATTTACACAAAATATATTACCAGATTGTTTATTATATTCAAATTTCCAACGATTTGGTGAATTTCTTAAACTAGGAAATGAATAATATGGCTCTTCATAAAAATTATATATATTTTCATTTTTAGATTGTAATACATTTTGATTATCTGTACCATGCATAATTGATAAAGATTCCTTTTCTATTTCATATAATAATTCATTTATTGTATAATTTCCTTCATATATATTTACCTGATATGTCATAAATTCAGAAGGATCATATTTTAAATCATTTTTAATTATACTTAATGGTATTATAAATGATGAATATTGAATATCAAAAAATGAATAATATTTATTATTTAAAAAATCAGGAAAAGGTATTAAATTAAATGATATTTCTGTATTTAAATAAAAACTATTAAAAAATTGCCAACAAAAATTATTTTTCATATATTGCACAGATTTTAAAAAATTAGGAATATTTATATTACTTATTTCTATTTGATGTATATTATTTAAAGTTTTAGGTAAATTAACCTTTATATTTGAACTATATGGATAAAATATTGGATTTCTATTTTGTGTATCCACGTTAATAATTATATCCCTTATTTTTGTATATGTATTTTTACTTAAATCACTTAATAAAGGATCAAACATTGGATAACTATTTTTATGATTATTTATTGGAAATGGTTGATATAATGTTTTTTGTATATTAATTGTATCTGTTTCTTGATCATCATTATTTATATATTTTAATGTATTATTTGTACTTTCTGTATTTTGATTTGATTCATAATCAATAAATCTACCATAGTTTTTACTTTGTTCGTTTATTTCATTTTGATTAATAATTTCTGTATTTAAAAATTGATTTGTATATAATAAATCTTGTGGATCATTCATATTTATTATTAATTACTTTTAAATTTTAATTATTAATTACTTTTAAATTTAATTTATTTATTATTTAAATTTTTAATAATTCTAATATTTAAATATTAAAATTTTTTTAAATAGTTTCGTTTATAAATTCTTCAATAATATATAATATATAAATATCAATTTTTTTAAAATAATTTGAATATTTATAAACTAAATTTAACATTGTTTTATTTAAATATTTCTTATTTAATACAATATTTTCTATGTATTCAAT
>JGI10211J34971_10005336_pt1 | contig 10048 bp, 7 predicted proteins | sample Etolagsediment_FD_34971 | JGI IMG/M metagenome (IMG submission 34971)
TTTTTAAAAAAACAAAACAATATCTTGCAAATAACTAATGAATTTATGCCCTTTAAGCAAGATATGATTTTAACATATGATGATCTTTTTTAAATTGAGAAGCGAGACGAACAACGATAGTATTCCTGCTCAATGGATACTAAGTAGACACGAGCCGTATCAGTATTTCGCCTCAATGAACCAGTGTAAACGACTCAGGGAAACACGTTAATATTCGACCCGATTTTTACCACGTTTCTTGGCACGGTACAGGGCCTCGTCCGCCTTGTTGATCAGTTGCTCATTTTTAGTCATACTTGAGTCGTAGGAGGCAACACCAAGGCTTATGGTGGTGCCTGTTTCGTGGGCAATTTTCTGCCGAACCCTTTCAGCTGTGAGCAGAGCGGTCTCCAGGGTGGCTTCGGGAAGCATTATAAGAAACTCCTCTCCGCCGTACCTGGCAACGACATCGGCATTGCGGATATCGTCAAGCAACACCCTGGCAACCCTGACAAGCATCTTGTCCCCGGCACTGTGCCCATGGGTGTCATTATATTTCTTGAAATTATCAATATCCAACATGATAATGGAGAAGATTTTCTCATACCGTTTGGCCAGGGAGAAATATTTTTCAAGCCCCTTAGTCATTAAGCGTCTGTTGGCCACGTTGGTGAGGGGATCATAGAGGGAAAGAAACCGCGTCTGCTCATAGAGCCTGGCGTTTTCCATGGCAATTCCAATCTGGCTGCCAATGGTTGAGAGCAAAATGATCTTATCATCATCAAGGCCTGCAAAATTAGGAGGAGTAAAGAGGCAGAGTCCCCCGACCACTTTATCCTGTGCTTTGATGGGGACGATAACAGCCCCATGGGACTTTTTTTCTGCCAGGCCGGTCTTTTCAAATTCCGTACTGTCAAGAATAAGCGTTTCTCCACTCCTGATAGCCCTGCCACAAGGACAATCGTTAATTCCCCTTGAATTTTGATACCCAAGACAACTTTCCTCCAGACCTATATGGGAAACGAGCTGCATCTCTTCTCCATCAACGACAAAGATTCCTCCCTGCTGCTCAAAGTTAAAAATCTCAATGTTGGTGATCACAGTCAGGACTTCATCGAGTAATACCTCCATCCAGGGTCTGGCTTATCTTGGAAGTAACCGCGTACAGAGCTGACAGCTCAGCATTCATTACCTCCAGATCCGACTTCTGACGCTTGATCTTCCTCTCGGCAAGAGTGCGTTCGGTGACGTCCTGGAGCATAAGGACAAAGCCGATAAGGCTTTGATCTGGATCCCATATCCCAGTAACCAGAGCCTTAACAAAACAGGGAACCGTCTCCCTCTCCTTAATAAAAGTAAACTCGTGACGTTTTTTATTTTGAATCATCTCGACAAGTTTATCAAAACGCGGCGCCAAAACCTCATTTTTTTTATGAATTGTCCGAATGTCACGGCCAATCACCTCAATGGCTGGAATATCCAGGATCTTTTCTGCTGCCGGGTTAAAATAGACGATATGATAATTCAAATCAGCAGCCACCATCCCCAAATCCACGGAGGAGTGAAGGATGTTATCAAGATAAACGGTTTTTTCTGCCAGTTTTCTACTTGTTTGCTCCAACTCCCGGTCTTTCTCAACCACCAGCTGTTTGAGATTCTGGAGGGATAGGCCGTGAAGCCCCTTGATGATATCGGATTGGGTTGTCAAACCGGCAATTTTCCCATCCGCATCCACCACTACGATCCGTCGAATCCGGGTCTCCTTCATGATCCTGGCGGCATCCAGCAGGGGCAGAGTCAAATGGGCGGTATGGACCGGGTGACTCATGATGTCTCCCACATTCAGCCCTTTAAGATCTGTACCGTCGATGAGCAGACGGGTCATGTCTCGTTCAGTGACAATGCCAACGGGACGCTCATTTTCCGCCACCAGCAGGCAACTTGTGGACGTTTTGGCCATCTCCTGGATGGTCTGTTCCACTGAATAGTCCCTGGAGACAGTGAACAGGTTCGTAGTCATGACCTGAAAAATTTTCTTGAATTCAATAAAATATTCATAACCGAGGTGATCCACGATATTCGACTGGGTCGCCACACCACAGAGTTTGTTGTTCTCGTCAACAACTACCAGATGTCTGATTTTATGGGTGGAGAGAATATTGTATGCTGAATAGATGTCCATATCCCGGCTGGCAGTCAGCACAGGGGAGGTCATGATGTCCCTGATTGCATAGCTGTCAAGCTGCAGTCCCTTCTCTGCTGCAAGCTGAACCACTTTACGCTCCGTGAAGATACCCACAGGTTCATTGTCTTCCAGCACCAGAATACAGCTGATGTTTTTATTACGCAGAAGTTTGAGAGCGGTGAAGACAGGTGTGTCCGGTGAAACTCCGACAACCCCCGGAGTCATAATTTCGCTGAGGCGCTTAGCGCACATATTTTCCCTGCAACTGAGACATGTTAAAAAGAAAGACCAGGCAATTATTACTTAATGCAAAATAGAGCGAGCCATCATCTGACAGGAAAAAGTTCCTGTCAGGAGCAGGAGAGGACGCACCTTTTTTATTGTGTACTTACTTGATGGCTTATCAGAAAATCAGGAGTTATTAAAGGAAAAACATTTGACCTGTAGTGCTAAATGAGAAGGTTACGGCGGAAAGCCATATACCCCTTAAATACACCCTCTCTCGTCGAACCACTCACCCAGCAATCTGGTTTCTTCCCCTCTAGTTTTCCAACTGCTTCCATCACTGAAAGGGCCTTTTGTCTGCCACCTGAAATGTCCGATTTATTGAGTAACAGGAAACTGCGCGCACTCTCCGGGCATCCCTTAAACAACCCCTTAGAATGGACGAGCAGCTTTGCCACAGTCAAAGGGGTGATTTCAGCACCAATTTCCAATCCTGTCAGAGACGATACCAACCCGGCACGAAAGACATTTGCATCCTCTAAGAGCTTGCCAATAATATCAAGGCCAACCACACCGATAAATACATCTGTAATCTGCGGCACCACAGGCTCAGTATCACCCGGAGCTTTGAATGATAATTGCCTGGCCCCATCAGCCTCAACAATCATTCGTTCTACAAAGGGATATTCAAGAATGGTTTCCACCTGATTACAGCTTAACCCCTGAAGCTTTTTATCATCTGGTGATAGGTGCTGAGCCACTGTTACGTGACCATGTTGATCCAGAGAAGCCTTGAGTTTTTTTTCAAATCCCGGTTCCGTCCAGCAAAAGCACATCCAGGCTTTGCTCGGGTTCTGGTACCAGAATGCGGGTGGTAGTTGTCGAAACCACTTTAATTCCTTTTTGTTGCATGGCATGAGCCAGACAAAACATAAAAGAGGTCTTTCCACCGCCTCCCACAATGGAAATAAGCCGGTCGCTTTCCCTTATCAGCGTTTCTGTCCTTTGGGGCATGACTTACAGAGCCCCGGCACGTGCCGCAATCAACTCTGCTATAATACTGACTGCGATTTCTCGTGGTGTCTCAGATCCAATTGGAAGGCCAATGGGGCAATGGACTCTCGCAAAATCTGCATCACCAAAACCCTGATCACGCAAATTTCCATAGCAGATATCGCGTTTTCTCCTGCTCCCTATCATTCCTATATAGCGGGCCGGAGTTCGCAGCGCCTGGGCCAGAACTTCCTGATCATAGCAATGACCGCGGGTGATAATAAGTAGATAGTGGTCTTCTCCCTGTTCAATTCTTTCGAAGAGGTTTTTGAAGCCTTCAAGGACATGGGTTGCACGTGCCATGGGGAATCTATCAGTGTTGGAAAACTCAAGACGATCGTCACAGACCACCACATCAAAATCCACAGCAGATGCCAGCCAGGCAACTTCCTTGGAGACATGACCACCACCAAACAGAACCACGGTTCCGGACTTGGGCAGGGGATCAAACACCAGGGATTGCCCGTTGGTTTGTATCAGCCGGGTATACCTGCCCCGTATGATTGCTCTGTAATCTACGCCCGGCAATAAATAGTCATTGCGCATATCAAGAAAGGAACGAAGCGGCTGTTTTGGAACAGTAATATCTATCAACCAGCCCCCTCTGGCTCCATCCGCGAAACAGGCCAGAGCCTGCTCAAACAGTGATACCATATCAGGAGTAATACGTTCGATAAGGAGGAGTTGTATCCCTCCGCAAATCATATCGCTATCGCCATCGGCTCCACCGCCACGCATATCAATTTCAGTAAGCACAGGCGTGGCGTCTCCAGCTGCTATTTTTACGGCAGTCGCACAGGCAGTGTGTTCCATCCTGCCCCCGCCAATGGTGCCGGTGATGGCCCCGTCACTTCCCACAAACATCTTGGATCCGGGAAGACGTGGAGCAGAACCGCTTTTCTCGATGATGGTTATCAGGGCAATGGTTTGACCACGACGCAGTTGGATAAGAATTTCTTTTTCTATCATGCAGGGAGGATCCGTGGTTTAAGTAAACATTCTACCCCAGCCAGCCGTGTTGAACACTAACAGGATGGCCAGGTTCTCACAATTTCCGCAACAGCCCGGTACGTTCGTTAAAGGCATCGATCAAGTCATCAATCTCATCCATGGAATGATGAATACTACTCCAGTACTCCGGATCATACCACTGGGCCTGAATCTCTTCATGACTCTTCCCCTGCTGCTCCACCCAGGTAAAATACTTGAGGTTGTGAATCCGCTTACGGTCAACATAACTCAATTCCAGCATATTGTCGGTGGTCTCCCCAAGCATATAACGATGATAAGCAGCAGCAGAATCCATAGCTGTAAAACCCCCTTCTTCCTCGGTAAGCTCTGTTAGGCGGCTCTGGTACATCTCCATGGAATCCGTGGCAATGGTGACCATAACATCCTTATCATCCATCTCGTAGTACTTGGCGGTCTTGATGGCTGCCAGGACATTGGCCACACTTGATATCCCCAGAAGATGGAGATTATCCACAAGGTCTTTTGAGACACCCTGGCTGACCAGATACTCTTGACCGACAGGCTCGTTAAAGAGTCGGATCAATGCCATGGGGGCGCAGTCGTCGATAGCAGTGACTACATCGGTATTCTTGGCATTATGAATCCAGGGAACATGTTTGTCGCCTATTCCTTCGATACGATGGGCACCAAATCCGTTATTAAGGAGGGTTGGGCACTGAAGAGCCTCACTGGCCACTATCTTTGAGAGTGGAAACTGCTCCTTCATATAGTCACCACAGGCTATGGTTCCACCCGAACCAGTGTTGGAGATGGTTGCCCGAAAGCGATCACCCGCGCCCATGGTCTCCTCCAGTGCCTCCATCATGGCCCGGCTGGTAACTTCGTAGTGCCAGAGGTAGTTTCCAAATTCATCAAACTGATTAAAAATGGACAGTTCCTGGCCCGAGTTCCGCAGTTCCCAGCACTTGTCAAAGATCTCCTTCACATTGCTTTCGGAACCCGGTGTTTTAATCGTTTCTCCCGCCACTCCGGCAAGCCAGTCAAAACGTTCCTTGCTCATGCCTTCCGGCAGAATAGCGATGGAATCACAGGCAAGCAGCGTGGAATCATAGGCACCGCCTCGACAGTAGTTTCCAGTGCTTGGCCAGACCGCTTTCTGGGTCGTTGGATCAAATTGACCGGTGACCAGACGCGGCACCAGACAGGCGTAAGCAGCCCCTACCTTATGAGCACCCGTGGGAAACCACTTTCCGAGAAGAATCACGATGCGGGCATCGATCCCGGTGAGTTCTTTCGGAAGAACCAGATAGTTGACCCTGCCAAATTTGCCACCGCTCTCTTTAGCCTCATTGTGCCAGTTGATACGAAACAGGTTCAGAGGATTGAGATCCCAGAGGCCTACTCCTTCCAGTTGTCTGGTGATAGCTTCCGGAATCAATTTCGGATCAATCATTTGCTTAAAGGTCGGGATGATAATATTTTGTTCCCGGGCACGCCGCACCGCGTTCTCAAGCTTGGTCGGATCTTCTATCGTCAAATCGATTAATTTTCTCACAACTGCTCCTTCAGTACCTACCTGCTGATATTTGGCTCGTTTCAATACACTGTTTTAAGGCGCTAAGACTTGCTTCAATACGGTGGGGAATGGATCCTGCCATTCGTACCGCAGTCATACTGCTCTTGATATCTTTGAGGCCATTGCCGGTGTTAAGAACAACGATATGCTCCCGTGGCGTAACCAGGCCATCTGCCACAGCCCGGATAAGACCGGCATATGCGGCGGCGCCTGCCGGTTCTGCAAAAACTCCGACCCCTCGTGCCAGGAGAGGAATTGCAGCCAGAATCTCATCATCACTGACGACAACGTAGGCCCCATCCGTCTCAATCACAGCTGCAAGGGCCTTGATTCTATCCCGAGGCAGTCCCGCACTGATACTGTCAGCCACGGTAAATCCTGAGACCGGTGCTTTGGTCAGAATATCCTCATCATTCTTCCACGCCTCATACATAAAGTTGCTGCCCTCGGCCTGAACTCCGATAAGACGAGGCATACGATCAATCCAGCCCAATGCCAGCAGATCTTTAAACCCCTTATGAAGGCCGCCGATGATGCAGCCATCACCAACGGAGACCAGAACCACATCAGGAGCATCCCAATTCAGCTGCTCACATATCTCGTAGGCTGCCGTCTTTTTACCCTCGGTCATATAGGGGTTATAGCCTGTATTACGATTGTACCAGCCATATTCGGCTGCAGCTTCAAGGCAGAGTTCAAAGGCATCATCATAACTGCCCTTAACCAGCATCACCGTGGAGTTATAGACCAGAAGCTGGGCAATTTTAGCCTCCGGAGCCGATTCCGGTACAAAGATCACATTGGCCTGTCCCATACTGGCACATATGCCACTGAGAGCTGCCGCGGCATTGCCGGTACTGGCAGTCGTTATAATTTCGGCCCCGACTTCCCTGGCCTTGACCACAGCAACCGCACTGGCCCGGTCCTTAAAACTTGCCGTGGGCAGACGGCCATCATCCTTCACCCACAGCTGCTGCAAACCGAGTTTCCCGGCAAGACGCGGTGCGTCATAGAGAGGTGTCCAGCCAATAGCAAGGGGTGGCACTTCGACATCTACAAAAACGGGGAGCAGAGGCTTGTAACGCCAGATGGAATAATCCCGGTTCTCCTCAAGACTCTCGCGGCTGATACGATTTTTGATGAGATCATAATCATAATGTACATCCACAATCCCCTCATTCTCATGCTTGGGACAGACATACCTGATATCCTCAGGTAGATATTCCCTGCCGCAGATAAGACACTTCAGTTTTGTGATATGATCCATACGCTTTTTTCCTGCCGCTAAAGAAACAAAAAAAGGAGATGAGTTAACCGCACCCCATCTCCTTTTTTATCTGAAAAATTACGAAATAATAAAAGGACTATTTCGGAATATTTCCAAGAACACCTTCAACGTAATAATTCATTCCCAGAAGATCCTCATCACTGAGCGATTTTCCCGCTTCCACAACAACTTTGCCACTCTGATCTTTAACCGGTCCCTGGAAAGGATGGAAAGATCCGGCAGCAATATCTTTTGTTGTTTTTTCAACAAGTGCTACAACCTCAGCAGGAATTGCAGCATTCATGGGTGCCAGCTTAATGGAGCCCTCTTTTATACCACTCCAGACAGAGTCTGATTTCCAGGTGTTATCGAGGACAGCCTGGGTAGTTTTGGTATAGAATTCACCATAGGTATGAGTGGCTGCTGTAAGATGAGCCTTGGGACCATATTTGGACATATCAGAATGATAGGCAATGGCATAGACGCCCTTTTCTTCGGCAGTAAGAGTTGGAGCAGTTGAATCGGTGTGATGGGTGATAACATCGGCACCCTGGGTGATAAGTGCCTCGGATGCTTCACGCTCTTTGCCCGGATCAAACCATGAATTTACCCAGATCACCTTCACCTGGATATCGGGATTGACAGATTTGGCCCCAAGGGTGAATGCATTGATGCCACGGATTACCTCAGGAATAGGGAATGCTGCAACATACCCGAGGGTGTTGGACTTTGTCATCTTTCCAGCCACAATTCCGGTCAGATAACGGCCTTCATAAAAGCGACACATATAGGTTCCGACATTCTTGGCGGTTTTGTATCCGGTGGAATGCTCAAAGTGTTTTTTGGGAAACATTTTGGCAACTTTCAGGGTGGGGTTCATATAGCCGAAGGAAGTGGTGAAAATCAGATCATGGCCGCTTTGCGCCAGATCTCTGATAACACGCTCTGCCTCAGGCCCTTCGGGTACACTTTCAATATACTTTGTTACGATCTTATCACCGAGATTTTTTTCAAGCTCAAGCCGTCCAAGATCATGCTGGTAGGTCCAGCCTGCATCCCCGATAGGACTGATATAGACAAATCCTACTTTCAATTTATCTTCAGCCGACGCAGACAGGGAAAATCCCGCCACACAGACCAGTAGAATAAAGACGGATAAGACCTTTTTCTTCATGCTTGCCATCTGTTTCTCCTTGTTTAAAATTTACGATGCATTGAACACCTATAATTTACCTGATTACCATCGAAACGCAGCCTTGCAACCCGGAGGTGCTGATGAACTTTTACTGATTATCTGGATGATAGGTTATACCCAGCGATGCCGGTGAATTCAATCGTATTGTATTCCGGTCCCTGGAAATAACTACCAATACCACAATCGTCGCCACATACGGCAGCATGGACAAAAGCTGCGCCGGGATATCAATCCCAAAGCCCTGGACGTGGAATTGGGCAATTGTAATGGCACCGAAAAGATAGGCACCAAGCATCACCCTGGCAGGCCTCCAGCTTGCGAAAACAACAAGTGCAAGAGAAACCCAGCCCCTTCCGGCAACCATACCTTCCACCCACATGGGTGTATAGGCAACCGAGAGGTACACCCCCCCAAGTCCTGCCATGGCTCCGCCAACGAGGACCGCAATATATCTGATTTTAATGACGTTATACCCAAGTGCATGGGCAGATTTCGGGGCCTCTCCTATCCCCCGCAGCAGGAGACCTGCCTTGCTTTTATACAAAAACCAGGAGATGGCGACAAAGAGAACACCGGAACTGTAAATAAGAATATCATGGGAGAAAAAAAGTTGCCCGACAACAGGAAGAGTGCTCAAAAAGGGGATATTGATATCAGCGACGCCACCAAGGGCAATACTGGTATAATCAAGGCCGAGAAAGGCACTCAGTCCGACACCGAAAATGGTCAGGGCAAGTCCGCTGGCAACCTGGTTGGCCATCAGAGTCAGAGTCAAAACTGCAAATATTCCAGCCATAAGTGCCCCTGCAGCCATCCCGCACAGAACAGCCACCAGTAAACTTCCGGTCTTGGCCATGGCAATAAAGCCGGAAATCGCACCAACCAGCATCATTCCCTCCACGCCCAGATTCAGCACTCCCGATTTTTCGGTAATAAGTTCTCCAAGAGCTGCATAGACAAAGGGGGTTCCAGCGGCTATTGCCGCGATCAGTATGTGAATAAATATTTCAAAATCCATTAATTGACCCCCAGCTGCGGCGAATTCAGGCGCACACGGTAATTGATAAGAAAATCCGCTGCGAGGAGGTAAAAGAGCAGGAGACCCTGGAAGATCCCGGTCACCGCAGAGGGCAGATCAAGGTTCATCTGCCCCGATTCGCCACCCAGATAGAGAAGGGCCATAAGGAGGCTTGAAAGAAAGATCCCGCCGGGATGCAGTCTCCCGACAAAGGCGACTATGATTGCGGCATAACCATAGCCAGGTGATACCGAGGGGAGGAGCTGACCGATGGGGCCAGCAATTTCGAGGACTCCAGCAATACCTGCAGTAACTCCACCAGAGAGCATTCCAATCCAGATCAGTTTTTTATATTCAAACCCTGCATAGGATGCTGCTTTCTGAGCAAGCCCGGCCACCTGAATCTGAAAACCGGTAAAACTTTTCAACAGAAATACCCATCCGACAATAACGCCCGCGAAGGCAAGCAAAACACCGAGGTGCAGCCGTGTTCCCTCGATAAGAACGGGCAGAACGGCAGAATCACCAAAAAGCACGGACTGGGGAAAACCATAGCCATTGGGATCTCTCAAAGGCCC
>JGI10211J34971_10005338_pt1 | contig 10047 bp, 16 predicted proteins | sample Etolagsediment_FD_34971 | JGI IMG/M metagenome (IMG submission 34971)
AAAGCATTGCGAAACCGACCCCCTTCGCGACATCTCGGCTTGTATTGATCGTCTTGGCGAGTTTCGTATGGGCGTCCGTTCCCTTCTCCTTGGAGCCTGAGAGCACTGTGTGAGCCATCGGGGAGGCTCCGATGAACCCTCCCTCCCAGGCATCCGCGTAGATACTGGCGATCTGAAGTTCCTGACCGTCGAAGTCAGCTCCGACGATTTTCCAACCCGGTGGGCACTGAATTCTGGTTTTGAGTTCGGTGCCGATTCGATGACCTTTGGTCGAACACATGGTGACCATGAGAGACTCCACAGTTCGGCGTGTCACCGTCCCGTGAGCGATGATCTCCGGCATCATCATGTACCAGCTCTCACCGTGCGGATTGTCGACTTCGAGGAAGATGCGGTCGTGAACCCGTTTACGAACGGAAGTCCAGTATGAGGTGGCGTTCGCGATATCGAGAGCACGTTTCGCCTCGGGAAGATCACTGCCCAGACGACCGTTCTCCATATCGACGAGAAAATCCTTGGAGAGAAGTACTCCGACGTTCGCGTTAGTGCCTTTCGGGTGCGGAATTCTCTCGAGTTTGTTCTCGTCCGATAGAAAGCACCAGCCTTTGCTTTTCGTGAGAATGATGGGAGAATCCTCCCACTTTAGCTTCAGGAGCAGGTGGGAAACGTTCGCCTTGGTCGTGATACGCTCTTTGGAATCTATCAGATACTTACTCGCCCATTTCGGCATATACGCGTATTTCCCCACGTAGCCACGGGGAATCCAGTCGAGTTGTCTCATCCACGCGTCTTTCTTTATCCACGCGTCGGCATTGGTTCTCCAATCGTAGCCCTGTTTATCAAAGCCTCGAAGAAGATCGACAAATTTGACCGTCTTTTTGTTTTCCAAGCCGGCGATTTTTATTAGCTCGTCCGGATCATTCTTAAACGATTCTTGAACCGAAAGAATGTCTTTATCGAGCTCCTTTCTCCACATATCAACATTCTTTTCAATCAGTGAATGGCAGAGTTCTGACATCTCCCGATTGTATTTGACGAAGACCTTTTCTACATTCTCGATCCACTTTGGCCAATTCTTTGGTGTGGGAATGCGGGAACCATTGAGAAACATGTGTCCGGCGAGAGCCACCTTCGAAGGTGTCGAAGCGAGATACTTGCTCCAGAGAGCCTGAAAAAGTTCCGAGGTATAGAAGGCGTCAAGCATCGCGTATTCGAGAAGATCACGTCGATTCGCGAGTTGATCCATCTCCGTGGCTTTCACGAAGACATCTCGAATGTCCTTATCGGCATCTTCCATACGATGGACTTCCTCGCCGAAATACTCTCTCACGGCGGCAACGTGGAAGTTGTAAACGTTCACCAGGGCATTCGTGGAACCTTCATTAGCCCATCGAGGACGGAACTGAAGCTTTCTTTTCTCCTCTTCCGTGAGGTCTTCCGGGTCTTTTCCGGCGAGAACGTAGAGCCAACGTTGTCCCGACGCGAGACCCGAGACCGCGATATGCGCCGATAGCGTGTCGAAATAAAAGTTTTCCGGTTCCGTTCTCGTAAGAGAATAACCGTCACGAGCGCGGACGCGATCGTAAGAAATGTTATGTCCAACAACGAATTTTCCATCACCGAGCGGAATAAGATCATGTTGAGTCCATTCTTCCACCGGAATGGTCGGGTCGCACATCTCGGCGGCGAGCCAAATGTACGAAGCTTTCTCCGATAGAGCGGTACCGATCACGGGAAAGGCACCGCCAGTAACGAAGGTTTCGGTATCGAAGGTGAAAGCCTGTTCGAGAGGATGAGGTACTTGAGTAATACTCCATTCATCCCGGTCTGTCACCCACTCATAGCGAGTCCAACCAGGCTGAAATACGAAATCATCGTATCCCGGAACTTTCGGAAGTTTCGCTGTGGAAAACTCGTCGGCGAATTTCTTATAGTCATCGACAAACTCTCCCGCCATTCTCTCGAAGTGTTCTTCGATCGTGCCGCCCATGAGGTCCGGAAAGGGAAGATCGCCATCGTACAATCCTTCGGGATAGTCGACGGGAACCGGAATGTCAAACCTACTTAAAAGCCGCCTTGACCTTTCGAGCATCATGCTCTTAGGCGCAGGGCGGCTGGCGGAACCAAAGAGCTTTCGATGAAGACTGTCGTTGAGAACGGGATAGCCTTGCTCGTTTAGTTTCATAGATGGGATCATCTGATAGATTGTTTGTTGATATTATGTCAGGCGGCGACGGGTTGTGAAATTTCACGGAGATCCTCCGCGATCTCAGCCGCCTGTTGCATCATCAACTCGGCTTCGTATTTCATACCAATGCGGTTAAGCTCATTCGCCCTATCGGCGAGAAAGTGAATGCGGTCGATTGCGAGATCACAGAAGTCCATTTCTTTCGGTGTTGTACTTGATTATTATACACCATCCGGAGCTCAATGGGGGCTCCAGTGGACAGTTCTTAAACTGTCCCTGAGACATGAAGTTTTTGACAGATTTCGATATCCTTCAAAGCTTGCTCAAAGGACTTCGCATTGCCATTGTAGACTTCGGAGTCTTTATATCCAAATGTGAGAACCCATCGATATTGATCGACGTGCTCACTCTTCCAAATCTGAAGAACCGGTTTTGTTTCGAGATCCGCCGCGAAGGGCGTAGCCCGAGTCTCTTCTCCAGTTATATCCATTTGAGAGAATAACGGCATCCTCAGCTGGAATGTGCCATAAGGTCTTACCAATAGTTTCATCAAGCAGACCGATGTCGAAGTTTTCCTCAAGCTCGATTAGAAAGTCCCGATCGTCATTCCACTTTCGGTGAAGACGTACGCGCCATTTCATGTACTCGGTTTGAACCTTTTTCGTTCTCTTTGTCTGCCATTGCGCGTACAAATTTTCGAGAGCATCGACCAGGCCCGCGCCCGCTCTCATCTTGAGCGCGCCGAGCTTACGATTCTCGGCGACCGTGTCCTCCTTCCAATTTTCGAGATTTCGAATGTCACTCATTCGGTTCGAGCCTCGTCTTCAAAGCCTGTTTATCTAATTCTGGAATTTTTGAAGTTTCGCGAATCTCATCTTGATATCGACGCACGGATTCCATACCGTCGAAGATTCGTGGAAATGAGAGCGCTCGATTGGCCGGAAAGTCCCTCCAGGCGATCATCTCCTGTTGAGCGAAAGGTTCGATGTCATCCCACTCCTCGTTTCTCTCTCCGTAAATCATGGGAAGAGCATCGTTCAACCACCATTCGGCGACGGTCGGTTGTTTGATACGCCACATCTCGGAATCTATCAGAGATTTTTCGCATGTGGCACGTAAATGCTTGACCCACTGTCGACCGCGGTAGATCACATCCAAAGCGCCGATGGGCACCTCGTCGAGAAGATATTCCTCGTCGCCTTCCATGATTTTTTCGTATACGACCGGAAAGAGAATCGATTGTGATACGAGTTCAAAATCCGGAGCGGTATCTCCCGCGTTCGACCAGTTCGAGATATTGAAGAGTATGGCGTCGAAAATCGCGAGTGTTTTCGCTCGAGAGACCGCGAGAATGTCGATATCATCCCCTGATAAGTTTCCTCCTCCCTTTTCGAGTTTCTTCTCGAGTTCTTTGATCTTTCGCTCCGCACGACGCAATTCTCCCCGTGCCGATCGTTCCACGCTTTTCTTATACGCCTCAACCGCGAGAAGAATACGATTCTCACTCTCATCGAGTTTCGCCACCACATCCTCGAGTTTGGCGAATTTGGTTTGAAGCTCGTTTTTGAAAGAATTGAGTTGGCTTTCGACCGCCGATTTCTTTGAGAGAAATCTCCTCAATTCATACTCAATTGCCATAGTCGTTTAGTGATTTCCAGGTAAATTAAGGTCAGCGGCGGCGATTAGTATACATTCCCTACGAGACCAACATCTCTGCCGATACTTGAGATAGAGAGTTTCGAATTTTGTTTCGAGATTTTTCCTTCGGGCCGATTCTAAAAACTGAAGGTAGAGGTTGTCCAATTCGCCATCCCGCATGATACCTTTCGAGAAACTTTACAAGAGCTTTGTCGTTGATTTCGTGAGGTTTCGGGCGATCTCCTTTGACGAAAACTCGCCACGAATCGTGCGCGTACTGACCGCAACCGTAGAGGTCGCGAGCATCCTTTCGGTCCCAAACCAAGTACTGTTCCGACATCTTTCGAAGTCGCTTCGCTTTAGTTCGAGAGAGACCGTGGGGCGCGAGCAACTCTTCCAACGAAGAATCGGACGTCGATAGACTTTCGGCGTCGGGCCAACTATCAAAAAGCGCCCAGAGCGTGTCGTCCCAATCATCCGTGCGTTTGCTTTGATTGAGAAGAATCGCCGCGACAAGTATGTGCCACTCGGTCGGAAGTTGTTCCTGAATGAGCCAGCCGTCCCGTGTGTAAGGTGATCGTGGTTTCGAAATCATTTGGGTGCGGGACCTTCTTCTCCTATTGTATCGGCTTGATCGAGGCTTTCAACTGGTCGGTGGACAGATCGAGAATCTCCACATGGAAGTCAAACATCTTTTCCGGATCCGACATTAGGTGAAATTTTCCACGGAAACAATCGTTCGTGGAATCACGAAGAAATTCATTCGCCGGAGTAGGAGGTTCGCAGAGAGCCACATCGCCCGCGATTTCGGGAGCGGCTTCCTCGATCGCTCGGATCAGTCTGGCGTTGATAGTTGACGTGATCACAAACTCTTCCTCAGTACGAATCGCGGAGTAATACTCCTCTCCGTCGTCCGATGAGCTGGCTGTGGGATGAAGTTCGATAGCGTTACCGTTCGGAAGAACAATTTGTAACACTTGGGTGTTTTCCGGTTTCTCACGAAAGCAAACTTCCGGAGACTCGAAAGCGACCTCCTCAGGATCCTCGATCTCAAGAATATCGTGTTCGAGAAGATCGTAAAATGCCGAGGCGATCAACTCCCAATCCGGACCGTCAAACTCATTGGCGATCGCCATGAATACACGTGGATTCGCAAGAAGTCTTGAAACCGGATAAATAATCTGTTTAGTCTCCATGAGCTTATTCCACTGTTGCTATTTCTATTTTACTCTCTTTGCTCAAAAGTAAGAGATGTGACCGGATTCGATTTCGTAAACCGGGAGCTTTCCGTCCTTATTACCGCAGCAACCGTCAAGCACGATGGACGACTCGGAGAAGTGAACGACGTGATAATGTCCGGCGACTCGAACCCACTGTCGCTCGCTCTCGGATTCCCACCATTTAACGCGCTCTCGAGTCTCGTAATTGACTTTTCCGTAGAGCATCAGATCCTTAGCTTTGCGAGGAATATCGTCTCCAAGAATCTCCCGTCCGTGCCTCTCATCAACGGCACCTCCGACCCAAGTCGGAAAGTACGCGTGGGCGCAACGATACTCGCGCATCTCACTGTCCTTAAAGATGTATCCGTACGGACAGGATTCCAACCAACGTAAGAGATTCTCGCGGTCGACATCCGATTCCTCGAACTCCTTGATCGTCCGACCGAGTTCCGGAACTAAGTCGACGCGAACGCGATTTCCTCGAAGATAGCGACGCAACTTATCCTGGTGATTCGAATTAAGAACCACCGCTCCAAATTCGAATTGGAATTGACGCACGAGATTGTACACCTCGACACTATCCGATAGCTCGGAACGGGAATCGAAAAGATCTCCGAGAAAGATGACGAGAGTGTTGTCATCCGAGTATTTTACAATAGTGGACAGAGCTTCGTCCAATTTCGCGGACTGCGAGTGAACGTCACCGATAAGATAAGTTTTCATGGAGTGTCGAATTCCGATAGAATTGAGATAAAGTTTTGATCGATGGAGTTCCACATGCGGCGAATTACATCCTCGGGAACCTGACGGTCACGAGCCGCGTTTCGCTTCAGACAACAGTCGAGGGACGGATGAACGATCACCGGTTGAATCTCGTCGTAACCATTGATGCGTAATACGCTTAGCGTATACTTACGACTTTTGGCTCTCGCATGAGTCGCATCGACGATTATGGTACGACCGGACTCGGCGATCTCACTCACTCTAGCGACAAATCGCTGACGAAGTTCCTCCCAAGGTCCCTGCACGCTCTCGTCACCCCAAAGCTCCTTACGAAGAGTGTCAAGACAGACGACTTCCGCATCTTCGATCCGGGAGATCTGATTGGCTTTGGTTGACTTCCCGGAGCCCGGAGCTCCGATCATGATATATGCTAACATCAGACGCAGTGGAGATTGAATTTACGAACGGCTTCGACGCGACGGTCACGGGCGAAGATCCAACGACGACGAAGAGTTTTATACTTGACGTCAGCGACGTTCGGTCGATAAGCTCGAAACTCATCGAACGCGATTCTCTCCGCGCGAACGTAATTGCGGATCTCGACTGGGAACTTGTTGATTTGTGTCATATAGACACTATACAGGATGAGAGGAGGCTTTGGGGGATTTAGTGGACACTTTTCCAAGTGTCACAATGCCTCCCGAAGGGCCAAGCCGGTCACGACTCCCGTGAAATAGGATCCGGTATCGATTCGAAGCACGGTGCCGGTCGGGGTTTCGAACTCGAGGGGCTCCCCACCTCGGCACACCGTGTGGCCGTTGACCGTGAGGTGCTCAGGGGAGTACCCCACCACGTCCCTGTCCCAATACAAGGTCATAGGGTCCTGCTCCCTCAGGGGCGTCTGAGGAGCCACAGAGCCGTGGGTCACGAGGAGCTTAAGTTCCCGATCGTTCCATCTCACCGGATTCGGATGTTCGTACCAAAGTGGTAAACCGTACAGCCAAGCCCACAGTTTCTCGTCAGTGATAAACTGAAAGTCGTCGTACATTCCTCCGTTTTGGAGCCACAGAGAGATCAGACGGTGATCCGTGTCTCCGACCACTGTGCTGTGAGCGTCGAGGATCATTCGCTCGTGATTTCCCATCAGGCACATCGCGGAAGACAACCCGAATTTCTCCGGGTTCGTACACATCGTGTGAACGGTCGAAATCACTTCGGCTCCTTCACTTCCTCGATCAAGAAGGTCACCCACGAATACGACTTGGCAATTCGTGTCGGAAATATGCTCGATCAACTCTTTAAGAGCGGTGGCGCAACCGTGAATGTCCCCGACGACAACCACGGATTTTTCGTCGAGATCGTGATCGGTTAAGAGTACACCTTTTTGCTTTAGTTCTTTCATACTATCATTATACAGCATCTGGTGGCTTGTGCCAAAGAAAAAGGACACTTTTTCAAGTGTCCATACCCGTGGAGAGTCTCCACCTCCAATTGTCCTTTCGTCTAAGCACACTCGCCGCGCGAAGGGTGGATTCCTCGGACGTACTTTTGACCTCTCCGATCAACGCTCCGTAGGGATCGATAACCTTCGCGTGATACATCACCTTATGCGGGGATGTGTGATCCTCCCAGACCTCATACTTGTATCCGGTCATTTGTCCACGTTGAAGACGGGAGCGGGGATGTTGCCCTGAGAAGGAATCATATAGACCGTCTTATTACCATTTTTGTTCCCCTCTTCCAGTCCGGTGATCCAGAGATAAGACAGGTAGTCGTTGTTGCCTTTGAGACTATCTCCGATGATCTGGTTAGCTTGAGCGACACCTTTCGCGCGTTCGATCTCGGCGAGCGCGAGTTCCTTCGCCGAATCAAGCTTCGCCTTCGCCTCGAGAACCGCGACCTGACGAGTGAACTCAGCCTCCTGCAATTGCGCTTTACCATTGAGAGTTTTTGTGTAAACGCCGTACTGTGGCAAACCGAACGCCAATCCGCCTACGACAATCGCGCCAAGAAGGCCGACGATGATAAAGTTTTGAGTAGTGTTGTTTCGCATGTGGGTTAAAGAAAAAGATCCCAGAATTGGTCGCCGAGAGCGAGAGATGTCTGTATTGTAGCGAATTCACCGGTGGATGTGAAACCGGACTCCTTCCACCGAAGATAGGCGCATCGAAAGACTCCCGCCCAGATTCTCTGTTTAGAAGAGTCGAAAAATGATCTCCGGGTCGCCGCGAATTGTGCTCTTTCGAGATCGTTTGAAAACATGGTTACACTTCAAGATCAAGGTACGAAAGTTCTCCGAGGCCAATAAATTCGACTCCATCGAATACGGTGTGATGATCAAAATGCCAGTGACCGTGAACCCAGAGATCGGGTTTGTGAATGTGAAGAAGATTGTCGAAAAATTGTCTCGTGATACTCGAAATGTCGTACTTCACCTTATTCTTTTGACGAAGAACGTGATTTACGACCTCATCCGGGCACTCGTGAGTCACAACTACCGAGGGTTTTACCATATCATAGACTTCGGTCAAGATGAGAAATTCCGAATACGTAAGTTCTTCCCTCTCCCACCAATCGAAACCCTCCGTACGAAGATGCTTATCGATAGACAGAGCCCCGCCAACACAGAATATGCTGTCGTCAATGACTTCACCGTCCGAGATCCAAAATGGATGAGTACGGCAGTGCGTGGGGTTATCATGATTGCCTCTGATGAATCTGTGATCTCCTTTCGCCATCGCGTCGTGAGGTGGACGCGAGTACGACTCGGTACGAGGATTGTAAAATCCGATGCCGAAATCCCCGACCTGAATTGATCGGGGACAACCCTGTATGATTTTCTTGTACCGATTCCACTTTCCGTGAACGTCACCGATAAATCTAATTTTTGTCATGTGTCAATCCAAACCCATCCTAATAGCAACTTCGTCATCTTACGATGGAACCAATTGGGTTTCTCGGTAACGTGAACGTGGAAGTTTCCGTTCATGCGCCAACACCCCACAGTGTTAGGGGCCTCCACCTTGAACCCAGAGAGGGTCGGGGTGTTAGCGTCATATCCGCCGGAGAAACTTTCTCCACCGCCATCGTCGATGTTTAAGTCACCCATTGAAGATCTCATTGAACTTTTTCTCATTTTGATTCATGAGCCACTCGGTGAATCCCCGGGTCTTTCCCGATCGAATGGAGAACATCGCCCCACTCACTTTCGGGTGATGATGTAAGACTTGCGCGGCGAATTCCTTTTGGTTCATGTGAGAGTATTCACGAACGAATCCTTCGACGAAGAAAGCGGCATCTTCAAGCACGGCGAGCCGCTGTTGGAAATCGACCTTAAACTCCGGAAAGTAAGTCCAAAATTCCACGAGATCATCGTTTCGCCAGAGCTCAAAAAAGCTCGGGTCACCGTTGCCTTTGACACGGTGCATTTGAACGTAAGACTCACCTTTGACCTTGATTCGATTCCAGTTTTTGTCGATCACGACAAATCCCTCGTGTTGCGAACCTTCGCGCTCATTGGCCCATTCGATCAACTTTCCGATATCGGACCAGTGACCGTATTCGGTCGCGATCGCGAAGAGTCCCGAGAAGGACTCGACATAGATCTCATCCATGGATCGAGCGTCCCGCGCTCCCAAAAGAGGCAAATAGTCGAACTTATGATCGACAACAACCTTATTGTCGGGAGTGCACAGCTCAAAGATATAGATGACATCTTCATCGAGTTTTTCGCGAGAGTAATTCGCGTCGTAAGCACGCCAGAACAGATCCTCGAAAGTCATATCCATCTCGCCGAAACGAATGTTGGCTCCGACAGTTCCGGAGGTGGATACGATCCAACCGTACTCATCGTGGTGAAAGAGCTTGATCAGGCTTCCGTCGTGCTTCTCGAAAACGCGAGCGGACTTCCAGTCGATTTCCGGCGCCTGAAATTCTCCGGCGTTGAAAAATCGATCGAAGGCGTAAGCCACCACATCGTAACGATCGCCGTCCGAGCGCTCGACCACGGCGCCTCGACACACGCGAACGATGTCGGAGGACTTATCGGCGGTCGGGCCGTACTTCAAGCAGAACAGTTCGGGATATCGAGCGTCGTTGGTCACACGGATTCCGTGATCCACCAACGAGTCGATACCGTGGGTGTTTAACCAGTTTTCGAGAAATTGAACGGAAGTATTTTCCATGATTCTAGTATACTGTGCCTTGAGGGGCTTTGGGGGCTCGAGTGGACAGTTCCTCAACTGGCTCCTCAGGCTAGCTCAGCAACCATTGAGAATA
>JGI10211J34971_10005342_pt1 | contig 10039 bp, 9 predicted proteins | sample Etolagsediment_FD_34971 | JGI IMG/M metagenome (IMG submission 34971)
TAATTCTCTCCTGAGGCAATCGCTCTGAAGAGAGGATTTTCGTCAGAGTTGTAGCGCGTGCCATCCGGTTGCTGTTTATGGATCGCGGCATGAATACCGGCGCCCAAAATTTCATCATGACGATAGCCCAGCAGGCGGGTTGCCTCAGGATTGGCAAAAATGATTTTTCCGTCGGCATCAACCAGAAAAACCCCCTCCCCCAATACATCCGTTATGATTTGCAGACGCTGTTCAATAATTCTTTTTTCTCTTAAGGAACGGATCATACGGTTGAACGATTCTGAAAAATCACCCAGGAAATGCACTTTCTGGTTCAAATCACCTTCCGCGACCTGTTTGGCCTGCCATGTCAGGTGCGCCAGGCTTGCCTGCAGCCCCTTCAGCGGCATGGCAAATATATTGTTGCGCGATGATGTGGCTTTCAGGTCTCCCCGGGCCAATCGTTCGGCAAATCGATAGGACTCGTTGAGCATGTCAAAGATTGCCGCAAACCGGTGGCAAATATCTCTGATATCGTCATTTTCGACAAGATGCGGATCGATTGGAAAAGCCAGCCCATTCTTGCCGAGACCACGATCGAGCGCCTCCTTCAAACAGGCGTCTACGGTTTCCAAAAACTCATGTGCGTTCATTCGCATCCTCGATGGTTTTCACTTCAAAGCGACACGTCCGATCACCGGTCGCCCAACAATCGATCTCCTTTGCCACGAACTTTCGTCCGGCATATTCTTCCAGAATACCGGCAATAAAGCCCTCGTCATAATCACATACCGACTCACCAAATATCGGCAAACCGGAACAGTCCAGATCTTCCGAAACGGTCAAAACGAATTCAAGATTTTTCTCATCGGCCGCTTCGATTCTCAGGATGCCGACTTTGAGCGAGATCAGTTTTTCTTTTAAATCCGCTATGAATTCATTCAGAGGTAATGATGTATCAAGAACATTGCGGCAAAAGGCCTGACCCGCCAGCGCCCCGGCTTTGATAAACAGTTCAGCTGTTTTTTGCTTGCCCAGCGTTTTGGAAAAAACATCTTTGAACGTGTATTGCATTAGTCGATACACCAGGACAGATGTTTCCGGTCCCAAATTCGGTCGCCCCTCAGATAGATCGCCAAGGTCTTCCCATCGAAAGTCATAAGTATCCCGCATCATAAATTCCCTTCTGGATGCTGATCATTTCATCCGATTTATCCTCATAAAGTTTGTATTTAGCGTAGTGATTTTTAGCACATTCCGGACAAATGCTGTGGCTGAACTCAACCCCTGAAAGTAACTATAAACAGATTCACTGGCCGAATTCCAGTATATGACTCGCCGATCCCGGTCATAGCCCTGGATCGCCACCCCCGCCATCTGATCAAATACGATACAGAAAACAGTACAGATATGATTCGCGTTGAAGCGCTGCAGTTTCTGCCCGCAGCGAATTGAAGCGCCGGGGCAGGCAGGCGGCCAATTCAAGGCAGCAGGGACGGAAGCCATACTTCATGGCCCCCATCTGGCTGATGGCATGGCTGGTTACCGGGCATACACACAACCCTTTCAGCTTCAGTTATTTGGTTTTCCGCATCAGCAAATCGCTAAGCTTGACCATCAGGTTCCTGCCGCGATGGGCCGGCGACACCACCAGCAGCGCCCATTCAGCGCTGAACGATGTTGACCAGGGCCTCCTCAACCGCCAATTCCAGATGTAGAATTTCGCGTTCAGGATAACCGGCAATTTTAGCCATTTCACGGATATAGGTTTGCGCCACTGCCAGAAAACGCAAGTCCGCCATGAAAGACAACTTGGCTGTCATTTGATTGTTTGGCGAGGTAATCATCGGTTTCATGCAGCCGTCATGCCTTGGTTGCGCCTTTTTTCAGAAAATCAATTCACTCCGGTTGATGGCTTCTTAAAAAACTAATCATTTTATCTATGGTTGTGCCGCTGTTCGGAGACAGTGTGGCCACATGAACGCCGTCCTGAACCCAATAAAGCTCCGAATTTTTGATTAACGAGGCCGCATACTCAGCATCTTCCGGCGGTACATCGCCATCCGCCGTGCCGTGTATGATCAGCGTGGGCGCTGTTATCTGATCCAGTGGGATGGGTGGCATATCGGCATAATGGTAAATATCATTGAACGTTCCCTGCATCAACAATGCGCTGGGCGACATGCTGAGCAAAATGTTGGTCAGCATGCGGCGTTTGGCCGGATCGCCAACCACGTATCGAGCCAATGCATTGTTGCCCTGATCGCTCATTGTGCTCATCATGCCGATGAACTGGCGGGCCGTTCCCAGAACGGCGTATTCATACATCGCGTTATAGAGCCACATCCCCGATTCAATGCCCAACAGGTATACCCAGGTTTGCACGTCCGGACTCATACCGGATTCAGATAGCGGGTTATAGGGCTGGCTGATTGCATCAGCGGCCACAAGCGCCCAGGTGCGCTCGGGGTGGCGGATGGCGAAATAATAGGCCGGCGGGCCGCCGGCCGATGCCCCGATCATGGCTGTTTTTTCGATGGCCAGGGTATCCAGCAGAGCGGCAAACGCATCGGCCTGACGCTGAGGGGTGTCGCCGGTGCTCTGTGGGGTTCGTGAAAATCCCGGCCGCGACCAGGTCAGAAACCTGAACCCCTGGTCCAGCAAACCATCAAAATAGGCTATGGCACTGTAATAACTTCCCGGACCACCGTGCATGAAAGCGATGACCGGGCCGCTGTCACCGATCAGGGCATATTCCACGGCACCGGCTGCGGTCTCAATCACATCACTGCCTGCATACAGCCGCGTTTCCCAGGAATCGAACCAAGCGACGTAATCTCGGTCGCAATCGCCGCTGCCAATACCGGCTGGATCTTTGTAATCCGGCATCCGAATCCCATGCCAATGCTGTGATGAATCATCCTGGCTGTCAAAACAGCAGCCGTTATTGAATAGCTGGGCATTGAACCCCCAAGTGCCATCGACTGAGTTCAATTCGAATGATTTATCTATCAAGGCGCCGGTAGCGATCAGGGCATCGGTCGGCGCATCGAACACCGCAACAATGCGTCCGACGATTTCAAATACCCATAGTTGGGGCTCGATATGCGATGCTGTTGAAATGCAGTCCCGGTTGCATACACTGCATGTTTTCCCATTGCCGTCGGTGCAGGTGACGTCTCCATCCCAAGTCCTGAACACCCCCCATCGCTGAGTCCGGCTTGCCGGGTCCGAACCGCTATCGCAGGAAACCATCAAAATGGGTGCAATCATCAAAAAACAAATAAATACCAAACCTCCCCGTTTCAGAACAGATAATCTCATTGGAACTCCAAATGCAAAAAAGTAAATCAAGTTTAAATTTTGACCATAGATTTATTTTGAGCCGGCTTGTTTGTCGGCGACAACCAAATCGATAAGCTTGGCCGCAATCACGCCTAAAAACACACCCGCTGTATTGGCAAACATATCCAGCCATTCCGCGTATCGATTGAAAAACGGTTGAATCAGTTCGATAGCGCCGCTGTAGGCGATAAAAAAACATCCGTAGGCCAGCCAGTTATGGGGTTTGCGCAAAGCTGCCGGGAGCATCAGCAGCGCGTAGGCGATCAAGTGATGGGTTTTGTCAGTTCCCGGTACCCCTGCAAATTCATCCAATGGCCATAGCGACAGAACCGTAATGGCCACCAGGATGGTCAGGGTGCATGCAAACCAGTGCAGTTTAATTGCAGTGATGGCTTTCGTCATTCAACAGTCATCCATATCCTGCGCGAACATCCTTTGCTCCGAAAAACCCGCCCGGCCACACCGGCATGCAGCCACTGCCGGCGTATCCCGTTGCTGTCGATCGTCGGCCGGCATGGATGGGCCGGTCATTTCATTGCCCATCGACACGCGGCGCCCTTGCTGATCCGTCAGAATTTGAACTGGAGCGGTGAAATTTTGACAGCAAATCCTGCCATAATAATCCTGAGCAATCAACCCTGTTCAGTTACAATTATCTGAATTCATAATAATAACGGGCATCCTTCATGTATCAGTTTACACTTTTGTTTGTTGGTTGAAACGATACAAGGTTGGGTAGACCGGTCGTAATTGTTGGGTTTCGCTATGGCGCCGGCTTAGGCGATGCGGTCGCAATGATCAACAGCCACGCATCAGCAATTGGAAATTAGGGAACGCTGTTGAATTGGTATGTCAACCGGTAGATGGCTAATCGGCCCTCCCGGTGACGAACTCGGTTAGCAATTGCTGTAAATATGTTTGGCGTCTGCTGGTATCGCGATTGCGCACCGCCATGGCCAGAGCCCGACGCGTGCCGACCAGCACGGCCATTTTTTTGGCGCGTGTCAGCCCGGTATAAATCAGGTTGCGATAGAGCATCTTGAAATGCTGGGTGGTTACCGGCATCAGTACGGTTTCAAATTCACTGCCTTGCGATTTGTGAATGGTGATGGCATAGGCCAGATCTAATTCCGATATATCATCGCGCTGATACAGCACATCGCGGCCGTCCGGCATAAAACGCACCACGCAGGTCAACGTTTCATTGTCAATTTGAGCGATATGGCCAATATCGCCATTGAACACGCCCAGATCATAATTGTTGCGTCGATGGATGACCCGATCGCCTTGCCGAAAAATGCGTTCGCCCACCTTCAATTCATGTTTGCCCGGTTGGGCCGGATTGGCTGCAGCCTGAATCAAGCGGTTGAGATTGACAGTGCCCAGGCTGCCGCGCGTCATGGGCGACAATATTTGAATCTCGCTATCGGCGCCGCAATACTTGGGAATCCACTCCAGAAAAAGTTTTTGTAAAACGCCACTGGCGTTGAGACCGTAATGCAATGATGACCAGGGATGAACCTTATCCATTACTGCCATCAACTCCTGGGCGCGCGTTTGTGAATGACGCAGCCGTTCCATATCGACATGCGCAAATTTTTTGGGAATCTGAAACTCGCTTTCATATGGCCGGATATCCTCGTGAATTCGAAATTCATAGCCATCATTGTTCTCACAGGCCGGATTGGTTGCCATGGCATCCTTGAATTCGGCCTTGACGCGCCGGATAAAATTCAATTGGGCGCGGGTCGCTTCTTCGGCATCCATGAACAAACAATCGATGCCTTTTTGCCAAACCGCAGGCTGGTGAAAGGGTGATTCAATATGCGGCGCCTTGCCCTGGTTGATTTGATGGGCAAAGCGGATGATTTGGGATTCTCCGGCCTGGCGAAACACCTCTTTTAAATGAAAGCAGGTCACAATCTGCGATGCGATCAGGTCTCGCAATACATTGCCGGCGCCAACCGCGGGCAATTGGTCCGGATCGCCGATCAACAACACCTGACAGCCGTCCGGCACGGCTTTCAGCAGGGAAGCCGTCAAATTGATATCGAGCATGGAACATTCATCCACAACCAAAAAATCCGCATCCAGTGGATTTTCTTCATTGNGTTTGAATCTGCCCGCCTGCCATTGCAACAACCGGTGAATGGTTTTGGCTTCACGGCCAATCACCTCGGCCATGCGTTGAGCCGCCCGACCGGTTGGCGCCGCCAGAATGCCCCGCCGCCCCATGGCTTCGAACAATTTGACCACCACTCGCGTCGTGGTGGTTTTGCCGCATCCCGGCCCGCCGGTTAAAATGGCGCAACCACAGGCTGCAATGCCGGCCACTGCCGCGGATTGCTCCCGGCTGAGCTGCAAATCGATGTGCCGGCAATAGCGGGCAATCCAAGCCGACACCCGTTTGGCGTCAACCGGACAGGGCTGTTGCATTTGTGACAGTTTGCGCGCAGTGTACAATTCATCATAATATAATGATCTGGAATAATAACAGCGCTCGGCCATGCCGGATTCAGCATCTGCAATCAGCCGTGTCTTCAAATCACCGGCATCATCCATTTGGCTTAAAAACGCCGGCAAGCGCGCGGTCAAATCCAGATCGAGCAAATCCTGAACCTGCTTCGCAATTTGCGCCTGTGTCAAATAGCAGTGGCCGAAATCGCGGCTGGCGGCCAACACATGTTTGATGGCGGCCATGATGCGTTGCGCGCTGTCTATGGCAAATCCAATGCTCAAGGCCACTTTGTCGGCCGAAAAAAAACCGATTCCATAAAAATCATTGGCCAGTTGGTATGGATCGCGTGTCACCCGCGCCACGGCCTCGTCGCCGTAAAGTTTGTAAATGCGCACGGCAAACAGGGTACTGATGCCATGAGACTGCAAAAACATCATCACATCGCGTACCGCCCGGTGCGTTTGCCAGGCCGTTTGGATCATGGCCAGTTTTTTTTCGGCAATGCCGCCCACTTCGGTAAGCCGATCGATGTGTTCCTCGAACACGGGCAGGGTTTGATCGCCAAAGTAGGCCACAATTTTTTGGGCGGTCTTCGGCCCGACGCCTTTGATCAAACCTGACCCGATGTATTTTTGCAGGGCTGCGGCCGTAGCGGGTTTGCGCTCGATGGCATGCGTGGCCTTGAACTGCCGCCCATGTTTGGGATGCATACTCCAGGCGCCTTGAAACTCCATGGTCGCGCCGGCAAACACCCGCGTTTGATGCACCACCACGGTTTCCTGCTGGCTCATGCTGTCAAACGGGAATACGCGCAACACCGACCAACCGGTGTCTGCATTGTGGTAGGTCACGCGGTCGACCACCCCGCGCAGGGTTTCCTGAATGACGCCGGTTGGGATTGTGCCTGAAAATGTGGGTTTGCTCATGATTGAACCAACACGGATTTCAGGTAGCGGCCTTGGTGTCCGCCCCACGGAAAAACGCCATGAACGCGCCGGCAACGGCAATGCCGGCCGCGGTTTGCAGGGTTACTTTGTAGGCGACCATGAATGCCGGCGCCAGCGCCACTTCATACCCATGAAAGGCCGGCTGGCCGCTAGCGCGCGCAAATACATCGTTGAAAATAAGCCCGGCCGCGGCCACGCCGATCACCATGCCCATGTTCCGGGCCGTGGCCACTGCTGCGGCGGCTGCGCCGCGATACTGCATAGGCGCAGCATTCATGATCGCCGCGCTGTTGGGGCTGGTAAAGATAGCCGTACCCGCGCCCATCAACGCCAACCGGCCAATGATCTGCCCCATGCTCGCCCGGGCATCCAGCATTGCCAGCCAGTAAAGGGATAGGGCCAGTATCGCCATACCGACGGTGCAAAGCACCCTGGAGCCGATCCGGTCGTACAGCGCGCCAGATACCGGCGACACCACGAATAAACACGCAAATGGCGTCACCATCAGCAAACCGGCTTTCTGGGTTGAAAAACCGGCTGGATGCATCAAGTAAAACGGCATGATAAATATCATCATAAACAGGCTCAAATACAGCACCAGAGCAGCTGCGGCGGGCGCCAGAAACATACGATGCTTGAGCAATGCCGGGGCCATAATGGGATCATCGATCTGTTTTTCAACCCGGTAAAAAGCAATGAACGCAGCGGCGCCCAGCCCCATCAACCCCCAAAAACGCCAAGCAACTACACCCCATTCAGTAAGGTGGCTGATAGCGCCGATACTGCTTGCGCATGCCAGGATAAACAGCATGCTGCCCCGCCAGTCAAAAACGGATGGACGTCCGACAGCAGGTGAAACACGACCCAAAATGAGAAAAGCGGCCACCGTGCTGACAATGCCGATGGGCAGATTGATATAAAAAATGACGCGCCATGAAAAATAGTTCAGCAACATGCCGCCGGTTACCGGCCCCACCGTCAGGCCGGCCGCCACTACGGTGCCGATCAACCCCATGGCGCGTCCGCGTTCTTGGGGCAAAAAAACATCCACTACGATGGCCGGCGAGCAGGCCATCAGCATGGCCGCGCCCACGCCTTGAATGCCGCGCGATGCTATCAGTATGGCTGCCGAACCGGACAGCGCGCACAACAGGGAACCGACCGTAAACCCGATAAAGCCGCAGCAATAAACCAGCCGGCGGCCGTGTCTGTCACTGATATGCCCAAATATCAGCAGCAAAGCCGACACGATCAACAAATAGATCATGGGAATCCATTCCGCCTGTGTGATCGGAATATTCAGATCAGCCATGATCACCGGCAGCGCGATGTTGACGATGCTGCTGTCCAGCGTGGACATAAACACCGCTACGGCTACCAACGAAAAAACGACCCACTTCAATTTGGATTGTATCATGCTTATTTTGCCGCGCTCCAGGCATGCGATTTTGGCGCGATAGCCTACATGGCCGGCGATTCGCACATGGCGCTCAATACATCGATCAATTCATTTTGCCCTTTGTGCAACCGGCACATGTCCATCAATATACCCGCAATTTGAGCCAGCGCAGTGACAAAATTGACATCATCAAGGGAAAATTCCCATTTCTCCGCGCTGTATACCCGCATGGCGCCAATGACATTGCCGGCCAGGTACACCGGGACCGATAAAATGGAGCTGATGCCCTCGGCCTGCGCCGCCTCCGGATACTGAATGCGCGGATCGTCATTGACATCGTAAATCGCCACCGGCCCCTCTTCCAGGGATTGCTCGATGGACAGGGAGGCGCTGACCACCCCCTTGTTCAAATAAGAATCGCTCAACCCACTGGAGGCGGCGATTTCCAGCACATTGTTTTCCTTGTTGATTAAAAAAAATGCGCATCCCTTGATGTTCATGGCCGAACGAATGCTGTCAACCGTCAGCTTGATCACCTCATGGGGATCCTTGCTCATGGACATGGCGCGAGTAACTTTGAGCAATGTTTCATAGTTCACGATTTGTCTGTTCATGCCTACCTCCTATGGTTGCGGTTGGTGTTGGTGTTGATAAAGATATAGCCATTCATATGACGCCAACGCATCAGCAATTTCAATTTGGGTCGAAATGAAAGTTGTCAGATTGTGAACCACAATTGAACTTGATGTCAGCAGCCATGGCAAATTCAATAATCAATGAATTTCTATGGCCTGCTATTGCCCAACCAGCGCCACCACCTCAATTTCCACCTGCACATCCTTGGGCAGCCGAGCCACCTCGACACACGCGCGCGCCGGCGCCGGCGCGCTGAAAAATGTTTCGTAAACCGCATTGATCTGACCGAATTTTTCCATGTCGGCAATAAACACCGTTGCCTTGACCACATTGTCCAGATTGCTGCCGGCTGCTTCCAGAACGGCTTTTACATTTTCCAAAGATTGCCGCGTTTGCGCCTGAACATCATCCGACACGATATTGCCGGAACCCGGATCGACTGGAATTTGCCCGGATACGAAAATCAGGTTGCCGGCTACAATGCCCTGCGAATATGGCCCGATAGCGGCCGGCGCTTTAATGGTATTGATCTGTTTTTTTGAAATCGCCATGACGTCTCCTTTCAATAGGTTGCCAAAATTTGCGCTCGCCGAAAACAAGCTTGCGAATGATCGTTTACCATGCCGGTTGCCTGCATGTGGGCATAGCATATTTTTGATCCAATGAACTTGAACCCGCGCTGTTTCAAATCGCGACACAGCGCGTCTGATTGTGTGCTGGTGACCGGATAGTCTTCTGGGTTGACAATGACGTTGACAATAGGCCGACCATCGACAAAACGCCAAATGTAAGCGTCAAATGCGCCAAATTCAGATTGAATGTCCAAAAATATGCGCGCATTGCCGATGGCCGCTTCGATTTTGGCGCGATTGCGCACAATGCCGGCATTTGCCAGCAATTTTTGGATATCGCCTTGATCGAACCGCGCCACCGCTGCAGGATCGAAATCGGCAAACGCCAGGCGATAGGCCTCGCGTTTGCGCAATATGGTATACCAGCTCAACCCGGCCTGGGCGGATTCCAGCACCAAAAATTCAAATATACGTCGGTCATCATGCACCGGCGCCCCCCATTCCCGATCATGATATCGCACATAATCGGGTTTGGTCAAATCCACCCACGGGCATCGGGGACGATCCGGGATATCTGTTTCAGCTGTCGCGTTATCGCTCATTTTTTTTCGACTGAATTTTCCGAATTTTAGATTCTGTTTTCATTGGGTCTGGGCCGTCCAAAATTGGCAAAAAGCCTTCCCCGGTTTTTGAAACCATTTTG
>JGI10211J34971_10005343_pt1 | contig 10039 bp, 5 predicted proteins | sample Etolagsediment_FD_34971 | JGI IMG/M metagenome (IMG submission 34971)
CTCGGCAGAAAGAATGATGGAAACTGTCTGGCTCATGCCAAGAGAATCGCACATTCGGAGCCTTTTGAGAATCCTCCGTTTGTGTCAGTGCACTAGGAGACGCCGAGGGATGGGCTCTGCGGTTGAGCGAACTTCACGCCCAACAAACACCCAACCCAATCCATTCCCAAAACCAGGCCCCAAAATCAGGCCCCAAAACCGGGCTTAAACCAAAGATTGTTCCTTGGTTTTCTGCAATTTGATGGCCGGGAAGTCTTCTGCCGCTTTGTTCAAGTGCCAGGCGTTGCGCGCCATATAGACCGGGGCACCGTCATGGTCAACGCCGGTGGCGCCGCGGTTTGAATCGACGAAGTCTTTGAGCTGCTTGTCATCGGGGGCTTCAATCCACCGCGCGGTGTACAGTTCGGTTTGCTCAAAATGAACGGGGATTTCGTATTCTGTGCGAATGCGGTCCGCCAGCACTTCAAATTGCAACGGCCCCACCACACCAACGATCCAATCGGCGCCCAGGTTTGGCTTAAACACGCACGCCCCCCCTTCTTCCGCGATTTGCTGCAAGGCTTTGCCCAAGTGCTTGGCTTTCAGCGGATCGACAGGGCGGGCTTTTTGCAGATATTCCGGGGCAAACGTCGGCACCCCGATAAAGCGCAGGTCTTCGGTTTCCGAAAGCGTGTCGCCAATGCGCAAATTGCCGTGGTTGGGAATGCCGATGATGTCGCCAGCGACGGCTTCTTCCGCAACTTCCCGGTCTTGGGCCATAAACAGAACCGGATTGTGCAGGTTGATCATCTTGCCGGAACGCAGGTGCTTGAGCTTCATACCGCGTTTAAAATGCCCTGAATTGATGCGCATAAAGGCGATGCGGTCGCGGTGTTTGGGGTCCATGTTGGCTTGGATCTTGAACACGATGCCCGTGACCTTGGGTTCCGACGGTTGCACGATGCGGGTCGAAGCCTGCTGCGGACGCGGTGACGGCGCATATTTGGCCAGCCCGTCCAGCAATTCGCGCACGCCAAAATTGTTCACCGCCGAACCGAAGAACACCGGCGTCATGGTGCCTTCGAGATAGGCCTGATGGTCAAACTCAGGGCAGAGGCCACGCGCCATATCGACGTCTTCACGCAGTTTTTTCACCGCATGGGCGGGCAACAGCTCATCGAGCTTGGGATCGTTCAAGCCCGCAACCTTAATGCCTGCGCCAATTTTACTGCCCTTGGTGCGCTCCATCAAAATCAGTTGGTCGTTGATCAGGTCATAACAGCCCAAAAAGTCCCGGCCCATGCCAATGGGCAAGGTCGCAGGGGTGACGTCGAGCGCAAGGCTCTGCTCAATTTCGTCCAAAATTTCAAACGTATCGCGGCTTTCGCGGTCCATTTTGTTGACGAAGGTGACAATCGGCACGTCGCGCAGGCGGCACACTTCAAACAGTTTTTTGGTCTGACTTTCCACACCCTTGGCACCATCCAACACCATCACGGCGCTGTCCACAGCGGTTAAGGTGCGATACGTGTCTTCGGAAAAGTCTTCGTGACCGGGGGTGTCGAGCAGATTGAAGGTTTGTTCCCCATAATCAAAGGTCATCACGGAACTGGCGACGGAAATGCCGCGCTCTTGTTCAACCTTCATCCAATCCGACCGCGCCCGACGGGCATCGCCGCGCGCTTTCACCGCACCCGCCAACTGAATGGCGCCACCAAACAGCAACAGCTTTTCGGTCAAGGTCGTTTTACCCGCATCCGGATGCGCGATGATGGCGAAAGTGCGCCGATTTTCAATATAATTGACGAGATGCGACATGGGCTCACAGTGCCAAGAATTAAACAGAAGTGTTTGACCCTGGTTTGCGCCGGGGTACAATCAAAAATGAAGCTGCGCGAACATAGGCAATTCGGAGAAAAACGCCAATGAAAAAGCTATCATTTGCCTTGCCCGCCCCCATCGCCAACCAAAACCACCGTTGCAATGTATTGGTTTCGGTTGTATGAGGAAAAAAACACAATAATTACACTCTTGAGGACGTACAATGGACAAGCTCAACCTGACCCATTCTCGTAAAGACCGAGTGGCTCCCCGCCGCACAGAATCGGACCGCCGTACAACAACCGACCAGCGGGACATGATTGGTGATCGTCGCCAAGACTATTATCGCGTTGAGATCGAACGCCGGGCCAATGAAGATCGCCGCGCAGCCGCAGATCGCCGCGAACAAGATCGTCGTTCAGGGCGCGACCCCCGCGATATGCACGCTTAAGCTGGGATGGTAAAGGGCATACATCCCCCCTTTACCCCTTAGGCAGATGTTTCCACCACGCTTTTTGATTGATGGAAAAAACCGGTTGGTAATGCTTGATTTTGCCGGCCGGGACCACCTGCTTGATCTGGTTGTCCAAAACGTAAGGATTGCCCTTGTAATAGACCACTAAGATCGCATGTCCGATTTTGAGATTGAGATCTTTCACCGCCACGACCCGCAAGTCGTCTTCGTTATAGCCCAGCAACTGCAAAGACATAAATTTAGCGATGGCATAATCCTCGCAATCGCCGAATTTTGACATGAACTCGCCGGGCGTGGCCCAGAAATCCTTTTGCCCCCAATTGACCGGATCGGTGATGTAAGGCGCACGGTTCATGTAATCGTTGATTTCCCGAATTTGGCTGACAATGTCTTTGTCCTTAAGTCCGTCCAAAAACTTGATCCATTTGTCAAAATTGCACTTATTCATTTTCTTTTCACCGCATTCTCCTTCTTTTGAAGCGGCCGTTTCTTTGGAATAGCGCTCAATGGCCTCATTCCATTTGGTAAACGCACTCATATTTGTGGATTTTTGCTCTGTGGTTTCAAATATACTCGGCGTGCTTGCGGCGTGAACACGCGGGGTTAACAAGCCCACACACAACATAACGCCCACGCAAAACACGAACGTCCGCAAGACGCGCGGACGATTTGTCATATACCCGTGGGCTGGCTCATGACACGACATGGTGGGTTTTCCTATAAGCTCAAAGGCCTTCTGAGATAGTATATATGAAGCCAGCCAAAAGGCGCAAAGGCAATTCCCCTTTGCCAGGGTGGCTGAATATCGGTAGAGTCCCGGAATCGTTGAAGTTTAGCATGATTCCTCAAGGGGAGAGCCAGGTGTCAGACGACGCGCCACAAACAAAGTCAGATTCCACCACCGACAGCGCCAAAAAAGAGGCCGTCGCTCAACTGGAAGACGCCAAGCGCCCTATCAATAAATTCGTTTTTATTGGGGTGTTTTTGATGCTTGCCGCGGTTGGCGGTTCCATCTTTGGGGCCTTCAAATTTGTTGAAGACGAACGCGCCCGGTCGCTACAAGAATGGCAAATTCGCCTTGGCATCGTGGCCGATTCGCGTTCCTCCGCCATTGACGAATGGCTCGATGGCAATTTGAAAGCCATGCGTGAACTGGCGGAAAATGCCTCTCTCCAGCTTTATATGAGCGAAATCGCCAATGCCAAAGCGCCGAAGGCGCCCGACGCGGTGGAAGACCCGTTTGCAGCGTCCGACGGCGCTGCGGAAACCACCTATTTGCGCAACATCCTGACCGCCACGGCTGAGCGTACCGGCTTTAAACCACCTGTCGAAGCCGCAGAAGTGTCCGCCAACATCGAACGCGCCGGCATTGCCGGGCTTGGACTTGTCGACGCCGAAGGCCTGCCCGTTGCCTCTTCGCCCAGCATGCCGCCCATGATCGGAGCGTTAAGAGAGGCCGCCATGGAGGCCTTAAAAGGCAAGCCCACGGTCATTGATATCTATGTTGGCCCCTCTAACCTGCCCACCATCGGCTTCGCCCTGCCCGTCTATGGCATTCAAGACGACGGCCGCGGGGCCAAGGCGCTCGGTGTCGTGATTGGCGTTAAGGTGGTTGATGAAAGCCTTTACGCCAAACTGGTGCAGCCCGGTCAGACCACCGAAACCGGGGAAACCTATTTGGTGCGCAAACAAGGCATTACGGCGGAATACCTTTCAAACCTCAAAGACGGCACCGCGCCGCTCAAGCGGGCCTTGGCGATGGACACACCGGATCTGGCCGCAGCCTTCGCCCTCACGTCGCCTGGCGGGTTCGGACTCAAACGCGACTATCTGGGGGAAGAGGTCCTGATGATCTCACGCCCCATTTCCGGCGCACCTTGGGTCTTGATCCGCAAAATCAATCGCGCCGAAGCCCTGGCGGAAACGGAAACCCGCCTGACCACGCTGTTGACCGTGTTCATTTTGATTATTGTCGGTGTCACCGTCGCGGTCTTTGCGGTGTGGCGTCACGGTTCATCGCTGCGCGCCACCCAAGCGGCACAAAATTTCAAACTGTCGTCCGAGCAGTTTGAGAACCTGTCCAAATTCATGAACCTGATCTCAAACTCTCACCCCGCCGGGATCGTCGCTGTCAATGGAAACACGGTCTATACCTACGCCAATGAACCCGCCGCCCGAGAAGCCGGGATTCCCGTGGGCGACATGTTGGGCAAAACCATGGCCGCGGTCATGGGCCCTGTCAAAGCCAATGTCTACACCGACATCAACGATAAAATCCTCACCCGGTTTTTGGAAACCGATGACCGGGATGCGTGCCGTGAAATGCACATCAGCACCTTTGGCGACGACGAAGACGACGACGCCGAAGAGCTGAAAGTGATTAAGTCCGACCACATTCCTTTGCGCGGGGATCGCAACCATCCGCCCGGCATCTTGATGATCTTGGAAGACATTACGGAGCTCACCCGGGAACGTCGCCGCAGCGAAAAAATGTTGCGCCAACTGATTGATACGCTGGTGAGTGTGGTTGACAGACGCGACCCCTTCTCCGCCAACCATTCGTCTCATGTGGCCGAAGTCGCTAAATCCATCGCCGAGGAAATGGGCAAAGACGCCGTGGCGTCCAAGACCGTGGACATTGCCGGCAGCTTGATGAATCTCGGCAAAATCTTCATTTCGCCAGAGCTGTTGACCAAAACCGGTAACTTGACGCCACAAGAACGCCAGACCTTGATGACCAGCTACTTGGTCAGCGTCGACTTGCTGAAAGACGTGACCTTCGAAGGCCCCGTGGTCAACACCATCCGCGACCTGGGCGAAACCTGGGACGGCAACGGGCCGTTGGGCAAAAAGGGTGAAGACATCCTTGAAACCGCGCGCATCTTGTCCGTCGCCAACGCTTTCGTCGGCATGGTCAGCGCCCGCGCCTATCGCGATGCCATGTCGTTTGAAAAGGTCTCAGATATCTTGCTTTCCGACACCGGAAGCAAGTTCGACAGAAAGCCCGTCTCTGCCTTGATCAACTTTTTGGAAAATCGCGATGGCAAGGCCAAATGGGCGCACTATCGTGAGCGCCCGGAAACTTCGCCTGAGGATGAGTAACCTCGTCTGAGGGTGGGCGAGCTCGCCTGAGGGTGAGGAAGAGAACTTTCTAGGGGCAACCCTAGGCATCTGCAAATGCTCAGGCGATACTCTTAGGTTTGCGAAATTCCTTCAACGACAAATCCATCGCTCGCCGGGTAGCGGATCTCGATTTTTGCCAAGGCGCTGTCTTCGTTTTCTGCTTTGATCTCGATGTAATGACTATCCCCCCAGTCATCAGACAGCTGCTTGTGGCGATCGCCTCCTTTAAGGCATTTGCGCACTTCCTCATTATACATAATCACTTCAAACGTCGGCATATCAATCTCCTTTAGGGGGGGGAGGTACTGGAACACAAAAATGTGGGTTCGCCTATGACGAACATCACACCCCATGCGCCCCCTTCATATTCACATATATATCAAAGGCAAATGCGGCGACCGTGACGATCGCCGCATTGCATGTTTGGATGTGGTGACCCCCAATTAATTTTCGAAGTCGGGACCAACGCCGTCAGCACCGGTGTCCGTCGAAGAGTAACCGTCCGATGTGTCGTTATCGGCAGGATCATAGCCTTCTTGTTCGACCTTGGCACCCAACGGAGCCAAGCCGCCATAATTGTCGGCCGTGTCGCCATCGGTGAGCGAGCTGATGTCGTATTGCTCCCCGCCAAAGGTCAAGGTGTCGCTGTCGTCGAACATTGCGGCCAAGGGGTCCAGAGCGTCGGCAGACGTGTCGCCAACGATATCCGATCCGCCCACATCTTCGGGCAAGACCACCTCGATAGTTGATGTGCTGGTGGCCGTGTCGCCATTGGCTTCGGTGGAGGTCACCGAAACGTTGAGCGTGAAGTCGTCACCAACCGATTGATCAACCTGCAAGGTCAGGCCATTCAAGTCGTTCTGGCCGAATGTCCAGCTGCCGTCTCCGTTATCGGTACCCGCGCTGAAGGCTGAGCCATCGGGAACGCCGGAGATCGTAACGTCGGAAAGCGTTTCCGAACCATCCGTATCCGTCAGCCCCGTTTCGATGGTGATGTCATAGGTCAACATCATACCCTCTTCCGGGTTGGTCGCAGACATGTCGTCAACACTGTATTGGCCATCCATAAACTGGAAGGTCTCGATGTTTTCGACCAAGCTCACACCGTCGGCACCGCCATCCAAATGTTCGACGACATACTGGCCATCATCCATTTCGGTGAACAGATAGTCTGCACGAGGGCCAGTGAACACCATCACGTCATTGCCAGAGCCACCATCGACTTTATTGTAGCCGCCGCCAGCGAAGATCACGTCGTTGCCAGAACCGCCATCAATATCATCGTTGCCGTCACCGCCGATGATGAAATCATCACCAGAACCACCGGACAACACGTTGTCGCCGGAACCACCGAAGAGAATGTCGTTGCCGTCATCACCTTCAAGGTTGTCGGAACCAGCGCCACCGAACAGCAGATCGTTGCCCGAACCGCCTTCGATATCGTCGGCACCGCCCTTACCGGCCAGAACGTCGTCGCCTTTTTCACCATCGACATCGTTATCTTTGGAGTTGCCGACCCAGACATCGTCCTTATTCGACAGGTCATTTTCTTTCTCATCTGAACCAGCACCCGCACCCGCACCTGCACCGAAGTTGATGTTGTCATAATCAAGATCAGTGGTCGCGGCAACGCCGTCGGTAACTTCTGCTTCTCCGATCGCTGTGGTCAACGTTGGGGCCTCAGCAGCAAGGTCCGACACAAGGACGGAAACGGATTGGCTCACCGACGCGGTGTCGCCATTGGGTTCCGTCGCTGTCGCCGTGACGTTCAGATCAAAGTCGGCGCTCACTGTGCTCGGCACGGTGACCGTCAGATCGCCCAGTTGTGCCGGGGTCAGTGTCCACGTGCCGTCACCATTGTCGGTACCGGCAGACAGGCTTGCCCCTGCCGGAATACCCCCAACCACCAGCGACAAGGTTTCAGAACCATCGGTATCGAACAAATTGGAACTGATCGTCAGCGGGAATTCTGTCGCCGCCTCGCCGGGTTCGGTAAGTGTCGTGGTGATGGAATGGATCAGGTAATCATCGCCTGAACCCGGTGCAGAGAACACGATCTGATCGAACGTGCCACCATCGGTCGCGGTGAAATGAACCGCCGGATCAATCGCATCGGTAATGCCATCGACCGTGCCTTGACCAACAAGGACACCATCACGGTAAATTTCATACTCAGCCGTTTCACTGCTGTGCAGCCAAGCAAACTCGACATCAACCGAAGACACGTCACCATTAAAGTCGACAACGATTTGCTCGGACACACCGTTACCGGCATACCCCAGCTCAGACGACGCGCCAGAACCCTCACTCCCCGCAACACCGAAACCGACTGGATCGGCGTTAATGGTCAGGTTGTCTGCCGAGGCCTCGGACAAGTTTCCGTTACCATCAACGCTACGTGCGGTAACGGTGAAGCCGCTATCGGTGTCGGTCATGTTATTGGCATTGATAGAGACATCGATCTCTTCGCCGCCCAAGATGGTCACGCCATTGCCCAAAGACACGTTCAACGTCGGGGCATCGGCAACAGCCACCACTTCAACATTTGACGTGATGCTCGCCGTATCGCCAGACGAACTCGTCGCCGTGACCGTCATATCCGACGCACCGCTATAGTTCTCACCCGGTGTCATGGACAGACCATCCAGTTGTTCCGGTGTCACCGTCCAACTGCCATCACCATTGTCCGTACCAGCCGACAACGTCGCCCCTTGCGGCAAGCCGGAGATATTGACGCTGACCGCATTGGTCGCCGTGATATTCAACGGAATGACCATATCTTCGTCACCGGAAGCCCCGGCTTCGAAGGTTACCGTCGGGATCTCCACATCCGATGCATCAACAGCAACGGTTTGACTGACCGAAGCGGTGGCGCCGTTGGGTTCAGTCGTGGTCGCCGTGACCGTTAAGCTGAAGTCTGCCGTTACGGCGTCAGTCGTCGTAATCTGCAAGCCGCTCAACTGTGCAGGCGTTAAGGTCCAGGTACCATCACCATTGTCCGTACCCGCTGACAGGCTCGCGCCCTCTGGGATACCGTCAACCGTGACCGACAACGTTTCAGAACCGTCTGTGTCGACCAAGTTAGAGGTGATATCGAGATCGAAGACCGTTGTGGCGGTCCCGCCCCAATCATCACCAGAAACAATTTGGAAATTATCTAACTTGAGACCTTCCTCACATGCCGTAGCATCAACGGCCATGCTCAGTTGAAGCTGTCCATTATTGTCCAATGTGACCGTAATGGAATGGCTTGCACTGCCGTCCGTGGTGTTGAGAACCTCTGTGCCGTTCGCCGTGACACTAAAGTAGTCTTTTGCATAACCGCTTTCCTCCCACCCACCGTAATCGTTTGTATCAAACGAAATGGTGACCGTTTGACCGGCATTTTCTGCGCCAAAGTCAAAGGTTTTGGTCGCGGTGTCGTTGTGGTCGATCACCATCGCACCATTGGCGCTGGAAACCTCATTCCCCCAACCGGAAACACCGTTGTTGAAATCTTCGGACACAAGCGTTTCACCGGCACCTGTACCAACTTCGGTGCTGACCCCTTCGCCAACACTGACGCTCAGCGTCGGGGCATCGGCAACAGCCACCACTTCGACATTCGACGTCGTCGATGCCGTATCGCCAGACGAACTCGTCACCGTGACCGTCATATCCGACGTGCCACTATAGTTCTCACCCGGCATCATGGTCAGGCCATCCAGTTGATCCGGCGTTACCGTCCAACTGCCGTCACCATTGTCCGTACCAGCCGACAACGTCGCCCCTTCCGGCAAACCGGAAATGTTGACGCTGGCCGCATCCGTCGCGGTGATATTCAGCGCAATGGCCGTATCTTCGTCACCGGAAGCACCGGCCTCGAACGTCACCGTCGGGATCACAACATCAGGAACATCAACGTTCACCGTCTGGCTCACCGAAGCGGTATCACCATTGGGTTCGGTTGCCGTCGCCGTGACCGTCAGATTGAAGTCTGCCGTCACGTCACCCGTCGTAATGATCTGCAGATCGGTCAACTGCGCCGGGGTCAAAGACCACGTGCCGTTGCCGTTGTCGGTACCGGCAGACAAAGTCGCACCTTCCGGCACACCCTCTACCAGCAAGGACAACGTCTCGGAACCGTCCTGGTCAACCAGGTTCGATGTGATATCCAAATCAAACGCGGTGGTGGCCTCGCCGCTGCCCGCTTGGGTCGTCAAGTTCAGGTTGACGTCATTGAAATCGTGATCGCCGCCACCGACAAGATCTTCCCAGTTCATGTTGCCGATAGCACCGCCATCCGCTTCATGATCGTAACCGTCCGCATTCAATGACGGGTTGGTGAAGAACAATCCGCCGCCACTGTTTGCCGTAAGGACGGTGCCGTTGCTGTCAACGGCTTGCCAATGTCCGCTGCCGTCTTGTTGGAAGGTCACAGCCTCGCCGTTGGCAAGATTCGGGTTCTGCGTACCACCATCGGACAACAGGAAGAAGCCGATGGTGCTGGGATCAACGCCATCCAGAGTGAAGCTGTCGCCGACATCTTGTTTTGCATCGGCCCAGATCACGCCGCCTTCCACAGGCTCGCCATTTTCATCCATCCGGTACCAGCCGATGGTGTTTTCATAACCCGCACTGGCTTGCCCCACGTTCTCCAAC
>JGI10211J34971_10005346_pt1 | contig 10037 bp, 8 predicted proteins | sample Etolagsediment_FD_34971 | JGI IMG/M metagenome (IMG submission 34971)
AAGCCACAACCCTGAACGTTTACCCCGTTAAATTCACGGCAGTGATAGCTTGCCAAGTTAAATTCATTTAAATGACAGCGAAGCGTATTTAACATAGGCGGAGCGTATTTAACTGGGGTTGAACGGTGAACACAGCACCGATAAAAACTTGGAGCCTTGATCTATGAGCCATCAGCTTAACTACCCCATACCAATTCGAGAATGGTCGGAAGACGATAGGGTGATGATATGGTAGGAAGAAAAAAAGCCAAACGTAGATTTGACCAGTTGACTGAAAATTTGCAGAAGGTGAAACTGGTATGAGTGGAAATGAATTGATTAAAAATGAAGAAATTCAGAATAGGATTTATACCCTCCGCGATGTTCAGGTAATGCTGGATAAGGATTTAGCCATTTTTTATGGTGTAAAACCAATCAGACTAAGAGAGCAGGTAAAAAGAAATATTAAACGTTTCCCCTCCGATTTCATGTTTCAACTCACGAAAGAGGAGGTCGATCTTATGGTATCGCAAAATGCGATACCTTCAAAGCAGCATCTGGGCGGTTCACTTCCCTTTGTTTTTACAGAACAAGGTGTTGCGACTATTTCATCAGTTCTTACCAGTGAAAGAGCGATTGAAGTTAATATCCAAATTATGCGGGCCTTTGTAGCCATGCGACGGTTTATTGCTTCAAATGCAAAGGTTTTTCAACGTCTCGATATAGTGGAAAGAAAACAGATAGAATATAAAGCAGACACTGACCAAAAATTTGAACGAATTTTCAATGCCATTGAGGAACGAAGTATAAAACCAAAACAAGGCATCTTTTTTGATGGCCAGATTTTTGATGCGTATAAATTTGTTGCAGACCTTATTCGAACAGCCCAAAAATCAATCACCCTCATTGACAATTATATCGATGATTCAGTCCTGCTGCTGCTTACAAAAAGAAAAAAGGGTGTGCCGGTTAAAATCTTTACAAAGACAATTTCAAGGCAGCTGGCTCTGGATGTGAAGAAATATAATTCACAATATCCGCCTGTGGAAATAAAAAAGTTTAAATATGTGCATGACAGATTCATTATAATAGATGACAAAGAGGTTTTTCATTTTGGAGCATCATTAAAAGATCTTGGAAAAAAATGGTTTGCCTTCTCAAAGCTTGAGAAAGACGCCTTCAGGCTTATGGAAAGGCTGAAAGGGAAATGAATAACGGGAACTTGATAATTATTATGCGGAACTTGAGGGCAGTTGAAAAAGGGAAAACGTTTGAATGTCCTTATTGCGAAGAAATTGAAGAAGGCGAAAGTTAATGGGTGAGTGGAGTGAAATTTTTCAAAAAACTCCAACAATGCGGTATTAATGGAGCTTTTTTATTTCTATGCAGCGCGAAGAAAATGATGTTGAAAGGCGAGGCCTGTACCTGATTTTACATTATCCGAGGGAACAGTCATCATAATGGATGTCAATTCATGGATTTTAAGGGAGTCCTGCTCTGCGAGGATATCACAAATTGCGACATCCTCCGAAGTCAAGTATTCCAAGAGATTTCATGCATTCATGGAGCAGGGCGTGGATATGGCAAGAAGGGAACCAAAAGTGAACTAAAGACCTCTTAATTGAAGTGATATCAGACACCGGCTCAGAACCTTCCTGTAGGGATGTGTTTTTTCCTTTCTGTCGTCCTCCGCCCTGTGGAATGCGGAGCCTATTCCTCTGGGGTCAGCAGAAAGGAAAAGGAAATAACAAACTCAGCGCGCTCTGCGTCTCTAACAAGCGTAGCGAGTGGGCGGTAAATGACAAAAAAAGAATCTAACTACCCCATACCAATTCGAGAATGGTCAGAAGATGACCGGCCGCGGGAGAAGCTCCTCAAATATGGGGAGCATACCTTGAGCAATGCCGAGCTTCTCGCCATTATGATAAGAACAGGCGCACCGGGGAAAAGCGCGGTCGATATTGGCAGGGAACTGCTCCATAAATTTAAATCCCTTCGGGCAATGAGTGGTGTTGACATATCAGAGTTCAAGAAGATCATCGGCCTCAAGAATGCAAAAATTGCACAAATCAAGGCAGCTATTGAACTGGGAAGGAGAATGCTGAGCGAAGAAAAGGCCCTTGAAGGTCCGTTAAAATCGTCCTCTGATGTTGCGCAATTTTTAATGCCCCTTATGGGGAATTTGAAAAAGGAGCGGTTTTTATTGCTTTTACTTGATAAGCGGAATGCGATATCAGAGGTAATGGATATTGAATATGGAACGGTTGATCAGGCCAATCCCTACATTCGAGATATCATTCAAATGGCAATCCGGTACAACGCCCCATCGATCATTGTCGCCCACAATCACCCGTCAGGTTCGATAACACCAAGTGACGCTGATAAACGATTTACCAAAAGTCTCATGATGGCAGCGAGGGCAACCGGTATCAGTTTCTTTGATCACATCATAATTGGTGATAACAGCTACTTCAGTTTTGCAGATGAGGGGCTCATTGGTGAATATAAAGCAGTAGCGATAAGGGAATTATGAATTTGTGCAGCCGCGGAGGGTTGGGAAAATATAGTCATTGATGAGGTTTTCATTTACATCAGCATATTATATTAAAATTCCTTAACACTCGATAGAAACTATATACTACCATGTTATGTGCACATTAAAGGTGAAATTAACATGAACAAAACACCCGAACAAAAGGCAAGAGACAATATAGACACAATGCTTGAACGGGCCGGCTGGGCGGTTGTTGACAAGAATGCAATCAACTGGAGCCTTGGCCCGGGGATTGCGGTTCGGGAATATCAGACCGATATCGGTCCAGCTGACTATGTCCTGTTTGTTGAACGTGAACCAATAGGGGTGATTGAAGCAAAAAGGGAAGAGGAAGGTCACCGGCTGCCTATCCATGAACAGCAGGCGGAAGACTATGCCAAAAGCAAACTGAAATGGTTTGCCGATAGCCGACCGCTCCCGTTTGTTTATGAAAGCACCGGCATCGTAACACGGTATACCGACCTGCGGGACCCCAAACCCCGCGCAAGGCATATCTTTTCATTTCACCATCCGAAAACATTAAAAGACAGGATACGGCAGAAGACCAGCCTGCGGCAGCGATTACAGCAGTTACCCGTTTTGCCTGTTGAAGGGCTGTGGGATTGCCAGGTAAGAGCCATTACCAACCTGGAAAAATCCTTCAAAGAAAACCGGCCCCGCGCCCTGGTCCAAATGGCGACCGGCAGTGGCAAAACCTTCACCGCCATCACCGCCATTTATCGCCTGCTGAAATGTGCCGATGCCAAACGCGTCCTGTTCCTGGTGGATACCAAAAACCTTGGCGAGCAAGCTGAACAGGAATTCATGGGGTATATGCCGAGTGACGACAACCGGAAATTCACGGAACTTTATAACGTCCGGCGATTGAACTCGCGATATGTCCCGCCGGATAGTCAGGTATGCATCAGCACTATCCAGCGGATGTATTCCATACTCAAGGGGGAAGAACTCAATGAAACCGCAGAACAGACCAATCCCCATGAATACGTAGAGGTGGGACGGCCCCGTGAAGTTGAATACAATGAAAATGTCCCACCCGAATTTTTTGATTTCATTGTGATCGATGAATGCCACCGCTCCATCTACAACCTGTGGAAGCAGGTGCTGGATTATTTTGACGCCTTTTACATAGGGTTGACCGCAACCCCGGACAAGCGGACATTCGGGTTTTTCAACGAAAACGTGGTCAGCGAATATCGGCATGAAGAAGCAGTGGCCGATGGCGTCAATGTCGGATTTGACATCTATCTGATTAAAACCAAAATTACCAAAGACGGCGGCAAGCTGGTTGCCGAGCAATGGGTGGATAAAAGGGACCGCCTGACCCGTAAAAAGCGTTGGGAGCAACTCGATGAAGAAGTATTATACAATGGAAACGATCTTGACCGGGATGTGGTTAACCCCAGCCAGATCAGAAATGTGATCAAGGCCTTGCGGGATAATCTGCCGGAAATGTTTCCCGGACGTGAAGAAGTTCCCAAAACGCTCATTTTTGCAAAGACCGACAGCCATGCTGACGATATCATCAGCATCGTGCGCGAAGAATTTGCCGAGGGAAACGCGTTCTGTAAAAAAGTCACATACAAGGCGGACGAAGATCCCAAATCCGTGCTGGCGTCTTTCCGCAATGATTATTATCCCAGGATTGCCGTAACTGTTGACATGATTGCCACCGGCACAGACGTCAAGCCCCTGGAATGCCTGGTCTTCATGCGGGATGTCAGATCCAGGAACTATTTTGAACAGATGAAAGGCAGGGGAACCCGCACCCTGGGATATGATGATCTGAAAAAGGTTACCCCTTCGGTTTACACCAATAAGACCGGGTTTGTTATCGTTGATGCCGTGGGGGTCAGCAGGTCCGTCAAAACCGACAGCCGGTCCCTTGAACGGAAAAAATCGGTTCCCTTAAAAGATCTCCTACAGGCGGTGTTGATGGGACAAACCGATGAAGATACCTATACGTCGCTGGCAGGCCGCCTGGCCCGGCTGGAAAAGCAGATCACGGAAGATGAGCGGGGGAAATTTAAGCAATTATCCGGCGGAAAGACTGTTAATATACTGGTTCATGACCTACTGGACGCGCATAATCCGGACAAAATTATTGAAACTGTGGTGGAAAAGTTCAACCTGCCGCCTGGTAGGTCGGCGGACGAGGGTCAAAAACATGATGCCCAACAAGAATTGATCAACCGTGCCAGGGAAACATTTACCGGTAAACTCAATGAATTTATCGAAAACGTCCGCACGTCCCATGAGCAGATTATCGACGGAATCAACATTGACGAGTTGCAGTACGCCGGATGGGATCAACAGGCCAGGGTAAAGGCAGAAGATACCATAGAGGATTTTAAAACCTTTATTAAAGCAAACAAGGATGAGATCACGGCCCTTTCTATTTTCTACAACCAGCCCTATAACCGCAGGAATATCACCTATGAAATGATCAAAGAAGTGCTGGACACCTTGAAACAGAACAAGCCCCGCCTTGCACCGGCGAGGGTCTGGCAGGCGTACGAGCAGTTGGAAAAGGTGAACGGCAGATCCCTGAAAAACGAACTTACCGCCCTGGTTTCCCTGATCCGGCGCATCACCGGCATAGATGACACGCTGACCTCATTTGAACAAACGGTCAACCGCAACTTTCAAAAATGGGTGTTTGAAAAACAGGCCGGAGTGCTGAAATTCTCCGAGGAACAGATGGCATGGCTACACATGATCAAAGAGCACATCATAAGTTCCGCGCATATTGAAAAGGACGATCTGGATTATGCCCCCTTTGACGGCAAGGGCGGTGTCGGAAAGATGATTCAGTTATTCGGCGATGATATGGATACGATTATTGATGAATTGAATGAGGCATTAGCAGCGTGAAATGTTAAGCAGTGAGAATCTCAGCAGATCTTTACCCAAAAACTGGGTCTTGATGAAACTTGATAACATTTGTGAAATATTGGATCGAGAGAGAATTCCAGTAAATGTAAGGGATCGAGATGACAGAATCGCCGGAAAGGATGAAAATCAATTATTCCCTTATTATGGGGCAACAGGGCAGGTTGGGTGGATTGATGATTACCTTTTTGAAGGTGAGCACATATTGTTAGGAGAAGATGGTGCACCTTTTTTAGATGCATTCAAAGACAAAGCATACATAGTAAACGGTCTGTTTTGGGTCAATAACCATGCTCATATACTAAAATCATACGGTTCAAATAAGTTCTTATGCCATTATTTAAATCAGATTGATTATGGACATTTTGTAACTGGCACAACAAGGCTTAAATTGAACCAGGCTTCTATGAAGCAAATACCTGTAAAAGTCCCCCCCCTCCCCGAACAACAACAAATCGTCGCCAAAATCGAGGACCTTTTTTCCGAACTCGACAATGGCATCGAAAGCCTGAAAAAAGCCCGAGAACAACTGAAAACCTACCGGCAGGCCGTACTGAAATATGCCTTTGAGGGCAAGCTGACCAAAGAATGGCGCGCTCGACACCTACCTGCCGGCAGGCAGGAGCAGTCGGGCAACCCACCGGAACTGGCTGAAAAACTGCTGGCACAGATCAGGACAGAGCGTGAAAAGCATTACCGGAAGCAGACAGAAGATTGGAAAAAGGCGTGCGAGCAGGCAAAAACAGAAGGCAAGAAAAAGCCCGCTAAGCCCAGGAAACCAAAGGCACTGCCGCCGCTAACGGAAAAGGAACAGGCTGAATTACCGGAGCTTCCTGAGGGGTGGGGTTGGCTGAAAATTGATCAACTCTTAGATTTTGAGCCATTCTCTTTAAAGGCTGGTCCGTTTGGTTCAGCCTTAAAAAAGAGTTGTTATGTAAAGAATGGATACAAACTTTATGGGCAAGAACAAGTTATTAGAAATTCTCATAAATACGGTGATTACTATATTTCAAAAGAAAAATATCAAGAGTTGATTACATGTAAAGTAAGACCAAAAGATATTTTGGTCAGTCTTGTTGGTACTATTGGCAAAATTTTGATTTTACCTGAAGAAATTGAACCAGGTGTTATAAATCCGCGATTGATAAAAATTAGCTTGAATCAAAAAGCTATGTTGCCTGAATTTTTTAAGTTTTATTTCGAGAGTGCATTTCTTAAAAGCCTTTATAAGATTAAAACACATGGAGCAACTATGGAGATTTTGAATCTTGGCATTATACAAGACCTTCCATTTCCATTTTGCTCAATCACAGAGCAACACCAAATCGACTCCGAAATCGATTCCCGCCTGTCTGTATGCGATCAACTTGAACAAACCATTGAAGACAGCCTCAAAAAATCGGAAGCTCTGCGGCAGAGCATCCTGAAAAAAGCTTTTAACGGGGAACTGACACAAGAATGGCGGGAGCAGCATCCAGAACTTGTTTCCGGTGAGAATTCTGCGGAAAAGTTGCTGGAGCGTATCAAGACAGAAAAGGCCCTTGCAGCCGATCGGTAAAAAGTGCAATCAAAGAAGATGAAGAAAAAATGAACAAAGCCGGGATAAAAAACCTTATCCGCAAAGGGGAAGGCATCTCCACCGAATTCAAGGAATGCCGGAACAAACTGAACAAAGATGTTTTTGAAAGCATCTGCGCTTTTTTGAACCGCAACGGCGGGGATTTGATACTTGGCGTTAATGACAAAGGAAAGATAACCGGCATTGACCCCGAAGCGGTGGATCAGGTCAAAAACGAGCTTGTAACCGCCCTGAATAATCCTCAGAAGCTGAATCCACCGTTTTATCTGACGCCCGAGGATTGGGTCATTGAACGAAAACGGATCATCCGCCTCTTTGTTCCTGAAAGCTCCCAGGTTCACCGCTGCAATGGTAAAATATATGACCGCAATGAAGACGGAGACCTTGATATCACCAGCAACACTAATCAGGTCACCGAGCTTTATCTTCGAAAGCAGACCAGCTATTCAGAAAATCATATATATTCCTATGTGGCCTTAAAAGACCTGCGCCCGGACCTAATCGACAAAGCAAGGAAGCTGGCAGTCAATCAAAGGCCCGGGCATCCATGGGTCGGTATGTCTGATATGGAACTGCTCAAAAGCGCCCAACTTTTTCAAAGGGACTATCAAAGCGGCAAGGAAGGGTTTACACTGGCCGCAATCCTCCTTTTAGGAGATGATAATGTCATTTTATCCGTGCTGCCCCATCATCGCACCGATGCTCTACTCCGGCGGGAGAACATAGACAGGTACGATGATCGCGATGACATCCGGACCAACATGATTGAGAGTTATGACCGCCTGATGGCATTTGTGGCTAAACATCTGCCGGATAAATTTTTTCTTGAAAAGGACCAGCGAATCAGCCTGAGAGACCATATATTCAGGGAAGTGGCTGCGAATATGCTGATCCACCGTGAATTTTTAAATCCTTACCCTGCCAAGTTTATTATTGAAACCAGCCGGTTGTTTGCTGAAAACAGCAACAAGCCCCATGGGCACGGATTGATCGATCCCGCAAATTTTTCTCCCTTCCCAAAGAACCCGGTTATGGCCCTTTTTTTCAAGGAAATCGGACGCGCGGATGAACTTGGTTCCGGGGTGAGAAATCTTTTTAAATACTGTCGGCATTATTCTGATGGCGGTGTCCCTGAACTGTTAGAGGGAGATGTTTTTAAGTGTATCGTCCCGCTTGGCCCGCAAGTCACCCCGCAAGTCACCCCGCAAGTCACCCCGCAAGATGAAAGGGTGCAAAGAATACTTGATTTCTGCCAGATTTCAAGGACCAGGGAAGAAATTCAAACCTTTATCAATGTAAAGGACAGGGAGCATTTTAGGAAAAAATTCCTCCAACCTCTATTGAAACAAGGTCTTTTGAAGCCAACAATTCCTGAGAAACCGACAAGCTCAAAACAAAAATATTATTCAACCAAAGGGAAAAAATAAGATGAACAACACCGCAAGTATCGTTTCAAAAGTCTGGAGCTTTTGCCACACCCTGCGGGATGACGGTGTGAGTTACGGCGATTATTTAGAGCAGCTTACCTACTTGTTGTTTCTCAAGATGGCCGATGAATATAGCAAAACTTATAAAAAGGAAGTTGGAATTCCGGCTGAATACAATTGGGAGAGCTTACAAAACTTAAAAGGGGCGGAACTCGAATCCCATTATATCAAACTGCTCAGGGCGCTGGGCCAGCGGAAAGGCATGATCGGCCAGATTTTTGTAAAATCCCAGAACCAGATCCAGGACCCGGCCAAGCTTTATAAGATCATTCACATGATCGATGCGGAAAACTGGATCATGTTGGGAGCGGATGTCAAGGGTGTTATCTACGAGGGCCTGCTTGAAAAAAACGCCGAAGACGTCAAGAGCGGCGCCGGACAGTATTTTACCCCACGGTCGCTGATCAAGGCTATGGTCGAATGTGTCAGGCCTGAACCTGGTAAAACCATAGCTGACCCTGCCTGCGGCACAGGCGGCTTTTTTCTGGCAGCATATGATTTTTTGCTCAACCATTACAACCCGGACAAGGGTCAGAAAATATTTTTAAAGAATCAAACCTTTTTCGGCAACGAAATCGTGGCCAATGCCCGCCGCCTGGCATTAATGAACATGTTTCTGCATAATATCGGTGAGATTACCGGCGAATCTACCATTTCCCCCAACGATTCTCTGATTGCCAATACCGGTGACCGGTACGACTATGTCCTGACCAATCCACCTTTCGGGAAAAAAAGCAGCATCACCATCACCAATGGAGAGGGTAAACAGGAAAAAGAGGATCTGCGATATAACCGGCAGGACTTCTGGGCCACCACTTCGAACAAGCAGCTCAATTTTGTACAGCACGTCCACACCATTCTCAAAACCACCGGCCAGGCGGCCGTGGTGGTTCCGGATAATGTGCTTTTTGAAGGTGGGGCCGGCGAAACGGTTCGTAAGAAACTGCTTCAGAATACAGATTTTCACACTATTTTGCGACTGCCCACCGGCATATTTTATGCCCAGGGAGTTAAGGCAAACGTGATTTTTTTTGAAAACAAACCTGCCAGCAAATATCCGTGGACAAAAGACGTCTGGTTTTATGACTTCAGGACCAATATCCATTTCACCAAAAAGAAAAATCAGATGACCTATGATGACCTGAAGGATTTCATGGCCTGCTACAAGCCTGAAAACCAGCACAAACGGGAGGAGACTTGGTCAGAAGACAACCCCAACGGCAGATGGCGCAAATTTACCTATGAAGAAATCATCGCCCGCGACAAAACCAGCCTGGACATCTTCTGGATCAGAGACGAGAGCCTGGCCGAACTGGACAACCTCCCCGATCCGGATGTGCTGGCTGAAGATATCATCGAAAACCTTGAAGCAGGTGTCGAGAGTTTTAAGCAAATCATGGAATCGATCAATGGGTAATAAGGAATTCACATGGAAGGGGCCAGATCTACGTTTGAGAGCGCCGATGAAAACCGGCAATAAGTAGGGACTGAAAGTGTCCTATGATGAAGGACGAGCCATCCACATCAGCCCTGAGTCATGCATTGG
>JGI10211J34971_10005347_pt1 | contig 10036 bp, 4 predicted proteins | sample Etolagsediment_FD_34971 | JGI IMG/M metagenome (IMG submission 34971)
CGCAAGTCCCTTGATTGGTAATGGATACACTCGCCTTGGCAGGATGTCAAGCGACCAAGCCGAATTCTCCCGTTTGACGCTTTTGTCCGGAATTCTCCTGTTTTCACAACTGCTTGTGAAAGCTGGCGCAAGTCACGGATCCCCGGCCTGATTCCGACCGCCTGCAGAACCACGTGCGGACGGAGATAAAGATAAGGCGAATATTTATCGGCACATCGGTTTGACATCTACTGAAGACTGCTATTTAGTAGGCTATATGAAAGTGTGTTTATGAAAAGGGATGCCGTGCGATGGAGAGACTGCTACAGGAGTTTGCGCAGTACCTCAGACAACGGTTGCTGCTACCGGAGTCGGGAGTCGGGGCGTATGTGGATTGGGTTCGCTGGTTCCTTCAGTTCGCGAGCCCGATGAAGGAGCTCGGATTCGAAGCGTGCATGGACAGGTTCCTCGGCGAGTTGGCCCGGACACGAGGCCGGCCGCAGTGGCAGATCGGGCAAGCGAAGGACGCGCTCCACGTCTACTACTATCAGTTCCGCAACGGGGGCAAGGCCAAGCCGGCGGAAGGCGGGGAAGGCCCGAATGTCCGTGAGCTGTTCGAAGAACTGCGCACCGCGCTCAGGCGCAAGCGCTACGCCTACTCCACCGAGAAGAGCTACACGGACAAGGTCCGCGCATTCCTCGCCTACAGAGCAGACATCGGGTTGCTCAACCGTCCGGTCGTGCCGGAGGACGTCAAGAACTACCTCACCCATCTGGCCATGAAAAGGCAGATATCGAAATCCACCCAGAACAGCACATTCCATGCGCTTGTCTTCTTCTTCAAACATGTGCTGCATCAAGATCTGGAAGACGTGGGCAAGAGCGTTCGGGCAAAGCGGGGGCGGAATCTGCCGGCCGTTGTATGGCCGGATGAGGCCGAACGCCTCCTGAGTCAACTGACGGGCGACGAGTGGCTGTGGGTCGCGATGCTGTACGGTACGGGGCTGAGGGTGAGCGAGCTGGCACGCCTGCGCGTCAAAGACCTGGACTTCTCGGGTGACTGCGTGCTTGTTCGGAATGGAAAAGGTGATAAAGACCGGTATACGCTGTTGCCCGCGTCGCTGGTCCAGCCGTTGCAGGAGCATCTACGGCACGTCCAGGCGATTCACCGGGAAGACCTCGCGCTCGGCCTGGGCGAGGTGTATATGCCGGACGCGCTCGGGCGCAAGTACCCGGCCGCGGGCCGCGAGTGGGGTTGGCAATATGTCTTCCCCGTCGCGAGCCTGGCTGTCGATCCGCGTTCCGGCATCTCACGCCGCCACCACATCACGCCGCAAACAGTGCAGCGCGCCGTGAGGGATGCAGCAGGCAAGGCCGGGTTCAGCAAACACGTCACGCCGCACACGCTCCGACACGGTTTCGCCACAGCCCTTCTTCTTAATGGTGCGGACATCCGCGAAGTCCAGGAGTTCCTCGGCCATAAGAGCCTCGAAACGACGATGGTCTACACGCACGTGATACGACAGCGCAAGGGAAACGTGGCGAGTCCCTTGGACGTTCTCGGCGCGCCTTCCGGTAGCACGCCGTCTGCTCCGGCTTCTGCGCCTGCCCGCCCGGGGGCCGGGCGGGGTACTGAAGTAGGGCGGGCAGCCCCTGACCGCCAAACCGATGCCCGCCCGGGGGCCGTGCGGGGTACTGAAGTAGGGCGGGCAGCCCCTGACCGCCAAACCGATGCCCGCCCGGGGGCTGTGCGGGGTACTGAAGTAGGGCGGATGGCCACCAGCCGCCAAGACGATGCCCGCCCGGAGGCCGGGCGGGACACTACTGGGAGGCCCGAAGTGTACGTGACGCCCGTCCCGCCGCCTTGCGGTACGCTCGGCAGCCAAACACCGGTGGCATGCCGTTCGCGCGCTTCCCCTGTGCGGTCGACCTCGCCAGCTCACTGTCAGGCTGCCTGGCGGGCCGACGCCCGCATCAGGGCATCTCCCGGATAGCAGTCAGGGGCAAGGGCGGGGACCAAGACTCCGCACGATCCTCGGCGAAAAGTGCAAGTGAGATTCCCCCCCCAGTAGGCCGGGTGTTTCTGCCCGTCCATCCCAAGGCATCGTGCTTGCTCGACGGCTATCATCGCCGTCCTACTGTCCGAGGGGGAATCCCCTCCTTTCTCTGGTTTCCTTTGAGCACGGTGTGGCGAGCTCCAGACCCATGCGTCTGAAGCCGTGCGGGCTCGGAGGCAACCGCCGTCGCCGGTGCTACTGTACGCACTTCTGTGCTTCCCGTTTTCGGGGCTGATTGAGCCTCGATACGATGCTTTGAACGAAACACGGCCCGTGAGGAGACCGCCATGCCCAAGATCACATTCATCGGCGCGGGGAGCTATGGCTTCACGCACAAACTGGTCGGCGACCTGTTGACGTACGACGCGATGCGGGACGCGGAGCTCGCATTCATGGACATCGACCAGAGCCGTCTTGACCGCGTGAAGACGGTCATCATGCGTCTTCTGGAGAACGAGGACGTGTCGCGGCAGCCCGTATTCACGCTGGATCGTGACGAAGCGCTCAAGGGCGCGGACTTCGTTGTTGTCCTCGTGAAAATCGGGATGCTGCCGCCGTCGTTCATGGACATCGATCTGCCCAAAAAGTATGGGCTCAAGCAGACCATCGGCGACACGTCGTGCGTCGCCGGTGTGTTCCGCGGACTTCGCACCATGCCGTGGACGATCGAGTTGTGCAAGGATGTCGAACGGCTCTGCGCGCCGAACGCGGTCGTGCTGAACTACACCAATCCGCAGGCCATGATCGTGATGGCGGCCGCTGCCGCGTCGCGCGTTCCGTATATCGGCCTGTGTCACAGTGTTCAGGGAACGACGCAGCAGATCGCCAAGTTCCTGAACGTGCCATACGGCGAGATGGTGTACGACGCCGGCGGCATCAATCACATGAACTGGATCACCAGACTGGAGCACAACGGGGAGGATCTCTACCCCCGACTCCGGGCCATGATCCGCGAGGGCGGCATCTACGAACCCAAAGGCGGCGCGGAGAACAGGCCCATGGCGTTCCTCGGCCCGGCCCGGCTCGATATGCTGAATCGCGTCGGGTACGTGGTCACCGAGTCCAGCACGCACTTCCCCGAATACGTGCCGTTCTACGCGCGCACCGATGACCTGATTGAGCGGTATCGCGTGCCCATCGACCAGTACAAGCGCAACATGGAGAACAAGGCGAAGAGTGCCGAGGATTTCTATCAGAAAGCGCTGAATGACGAGTTGCCCAAGCCGACTCGCAGTGTCGAGTATGGCATCCAGATCATCAACTCGATGCTTACCGACGAGCCCGCGCGCGTCTACGCCAACGTGATGAACAACGGCTTGGTGACGAACCTGCCCGAGTTCAGTTGCGTCGAGGTCGCGTGCCTGGTGGATCGTGGCGGTGTGCACCCGTGCCGGTTCGGCGACATCCCCAACTCCGTTGCCGCGATGTGCCGGATGGAGATCAACGTGCACCAGCTGGCTACCGAAGCCATCCTCGAACGCGACCGCCGCAAGGTGTACCAGGCCCTGATGATGGATCCGTTGACCCACTCGGTGATGACCATTGACGACATCGAGCGGATGGTCGATGAGCTCATTGCCGGTCAGCAGGAGTGGCTCGGCGACGTCTTCGGGGCATGATCTCAGGAAGCCGGAAAGTTGGCAGGAAAATGGGGAGGCGGAGTCCCCTGGTGTCAGAGGGTGAGGGTGAAGAGCTCGGTCAGCTCCGTGTTGGACATCTCGGTCACCCAGTTTTCACCGGTGGTGGCGACGATCTCGTCCGAGAGGGCGACCTTGTCCTCGATGAGCTGGTCGATCTTCTCCTCCACGGTGCCCGTACACACGAACTTGTGGACAACCACGTTGCGCGTCTGACCGATCCGGAAGGCGCGGTCGGTGGCCTGGTTCTCCACCGCAGGGTTCCACCAACGGTCGAAGTGGACCACGTGGTTCGCGCGCGTCAGGTTCAGGCCCACGCCGGCGGCCTTGACGGATAGCACCATATACGGCACGTAGTCTCGCGATGTCTGGAAGGTCTCCACCAAGTTCCGGCGGTTCTTCACCGGTACGCCGCCGTGAATCACCAGGCCGGGGTTCCCGAAAACACCGGCCAGGAAGCGGTCGAGGGGATCGGTCATCTCGCGGAACTGGGTGAACACGAGCATGCGCTCGTGCTTGGCCAACACGGTCTCGCATATCTCGCGAAGGCGGGCGAACTTGCCGCTGTCTTCCTCGGCAAAGCCGCCGCCGCCCGTGTATTGGTCCGGGTGGTTGCAGATCTGCTTGAACTTCATCAACGACGCCAGCACGAGTCCGCGGCGCTGCATGCCCCCGGCGCCTTCGAGTGCTTCTTTCAGGTCGGTCACGAGCTTGCGGTAGAGCACGATCTGTTTGCGTGCGAGCTCCGCATAGGTCTTCATTTCGATCTTCTCGGGCAGATCGTTGATGATGGACGGATCGGTCTTGAGCCTCCGTAGAATGTACGGGCTGACGACCCGGCGCAGCCGCCCGTAGCCGCCTCCGTCCTTGCCCATGCGACCGGCGATCTCCTTGAACTCGGTCGACGTCCCGAGCAGCCCGGGATTGAGGAAGTCGAACAGACTCCACAGATCCTGGAGCCGATTCTCGACCGGGGTCCCCGTCATGATCAGCCGGTTTCGTGCCTCGATGTTCTTCACCGCGTGGGTCTGGCGCGTGCCGGGGTTTTTGATGGCCTGGGCCTCGTCGAGGATCGCGTAGTGCCAGCGGATCTCGCGGAGCCACTCGTTGCGCTGTACCATGCCGTAGGTGGTGATGACCAGATCGACGGCGCGGAGCTCGTCGTCGGGCACGCCTTCGCGGGCACGCGCGCCGATGGCGGATGCGTGCACCACGAGCGTGCGCAGGCTGGGCAGAAAACGCCTGATCTCATCCTGCCAGTTGCCCATGAGGGACGCGGGCACGACCAGCAGGCTCGGCATGTCGTCGCGGTGGCGGACGATGTCCAGGAATGCTAGCACCTGTATGGTCTTCCCCAACCCCATGTCGTCCGCCAGGCAAGGGCCAAAGCCGAGCGAATCGAGGAACGCCAGCCAGTTCAGGCCCAACTGCTGGTACGGTCGCAGCGTGGCTCTGAAATTCGCGCTCGGCGCCGCCTCCGTTACCAGCGACGGGTCGGCGAGCTTCCGCGTGACCTCGGCGAACCAGTCGCCGAACGACACGTCGGTGTCCGCGGCCTCTTCGCCAAGCGCGCCTTCCGGGTTCAGGATCAGCCGCATGGCTTCGCCGATGGTCATGCCGTCGGCCAGCAACTCCTTCACGCGATCGTACGCCTCGAGCGTTTCGGCCAGCTTCTTCTTGTCCACCTCGACCCACCGGTTCTTGATGAGCACCAGGCCCTCGGTCTGTTCCAGCAGGCGCTCGGCTTCTTCGCGCGAGATCCTCTGCTCGCCGACCGCAAGCAGGGGCTCGCAGGCGACGAGCGCATTCAGCCCGAGCGTGGACGGTTTCTTGTCCCCGACGCTGACCGACACCCGCGCGGAGGCGCTCTTGGCCGTCCACCAGTTCGGTATGCGGCAACGGATGCCGTGGCCCTCGTACAGCGGCGTCTCTCTGAGGAACGTGAGGGCGCGTATGCTGTCGAACGCGAGTGGCTGGAAGATTCGTCCCGACTCGATCAGCGACGCGACCAGCTTGCTGTCGCGCGCGGCTCGGTAGACTGTTGTGAGCAGCTCGAGCAACTTGGCGCGGTCGCCTCCGAACTCCTGCAATGCGTGTTTGAGAGGCAGGTGCCGCGGGGCGCCATCCGTTCCCACGCGGGTCGAGTATGTCGCAAGAAAGGCAAACGGGTGTGCGCCCTTGGCGTTTTCGACCAGGTGAAAGAAGACGCGGCCGGCCAGTTCGAGATCCGGGCGCAGCGCGTGCAGAAACGACTCGACCGTGCCCTCGTGCCGACGCACGGTCGTGCGGAAGACCTGGACCAGGGATTCCCAGACGTCGGCAAGACGGGCGGCGCACAGCAGGTCAAAGCCGGGGGCCAAAGGTGCATCGGCAAGGAACGTGTCGATCACCTCCTCGGGGGCCGGCACGGAGGCGCGGTGCCGGAGCTCCTCCAGGTCGGCAGTCAGAGCCAGCTCGCGGGAGAAGGCGCTCGCAAAGCGTCGCCAGTAGTCCAGGCTCTCGGACAACGGCAAATCGGCAGGTGCGAAGCCGAGGTGGAACAGCCAATCCGCGCCACCTGCGTGGAACCGCCGAAACGCTTCCTGCTGCAGGCCCGCTGACGCTTCGGGCACCGGCGAAAGCGCCTGGCGCCACTCAAGCAGAATGTCGTCCGCCAGCGGAACGGCGATAAGGTCCTGGTTGCCGCCTGGCGCCTCGCTCATGCCTGCTGGAACACCCCGGACCGAACACGCTTGATCAGCCCTTCTTTGACCGCGCGCTGCAGCGTGTTCGACACCTGCAAGCGAGACCAGTCGGGCAGGAGCTTGCCCATGTCTCCGGCCCTGAAGCTCGATTCAGTCAACGCGACCGCTTCCATGAACTGCTCGACCATGCGTCCGTGTTCCGGCGCGCCCTGAACCACCGTGCGCTTCGCGGCCGTCGCACGCTTGGTTGCGGGCTTCGCGGCCGGCTTTGCGGCCGTCGCACGCTTGGTTGCGGGCTTCGCGGCCGTCGCACGCTTGGTTGCGGGCTTCGCGGCCGGCTTTGCGGACGTCGCACGCTTGGTTGCGGGCTTCGTGGGGGAAGGCAGGTCAATGGCGCCGAGGTCGACGTTCTCCATCTCGATGCCGAAGACATCGCCCAAGTCCGCGTCGGCCAATACATCGTCTCCCGCAGCCCGGTCCGCTCTGCCGATCAGGCCTTGCGCCGCCGCGTCGATCGTGTGGGCGATGAGCTCGTCCATGGTGACTCTGCGGAGTGTGAATAGCAGTTCAGGAGAGGAATCGAGCCGATTGCCTATTCCGTAGAGCGCCGCGGCGACGTGTTTGCACATCGATGCCCAGTCAGGGCACGAGCAGTCGAAGTTGATCTCCTTGGGCGATGGAAACAGCCCCGTACCTTGCGCAAAGAAGGTGTTCTTGAGTGCCTTCGGAAACTTGCCGGCGAGTAGATCCGAGAGTGAGTCAACTTGCTTCAGCGACTCCTCGCGAAGCTGTTTCCAGACACCTGCCGACAGTGCCTCGATCGTGATCGTCACCTTGTACGGGCTGCCGCGACTGCCTTGAACCAGTGCGTCGACCCGGCCGGGCACGACCCCGAGGTCGAGCACGGCGCCGTGGCATACGTAGCTGCGTCCCCGGCCGATGCGGTTGCTGTAGTCCGCGTACCGTTCGAGGTTGGCGTTCCAGCTCTTGCCCCACCAACTCGTGGCGATGGTGCGGCCCTGGACGACGACAGGCCGGACGTTCTCGTCCTTCTTCCGCAGCTTGTCAGCAGCCTTCTTGTTCCGCGCCCGTTTCTCCGCAACCGAGACGTAGGGAGCGTACCCGTATCCGTATCCGTAGCGATCGTATCTGCCCATCGTGTGTTACCGGCCAATCTCATCTAGCGTGTGCACAAAGAACAACCGAACGGACGTTGACGGCCCGCTACTGAAAAGCGGTAATATCGACCCGCCAAGTCTTTGCCGCAAGACGATCTGCACACCTGATGCCATCGCCGGTCGCCAGGACAGGTTTTCCTTACAGGGCGATGCGTGGACGCGCTTCCCACGCGCTCGGCCTACTCGGCGCGACTGAAACCGACCGCGTGGAGATAGAGGTTGCGGTCCGCGTCCTGACGGTATTCGTCGTTGGTGTATTCGACGGTCAGCCGGTGCATGCCGGCCGCCAGGTCGACGGGGCCGATGACGTAGGTGCCCGCGGTGCGACCGGCGATCTCGACTTCGCCCACGTCTCTGCCGTCCACGCAGAGCTTGGCACGGGCGAAGATGCCGTCAGCAGGGGTAGAACGGCCGCGGATGCAGGCCTCGTAGAGCCCTTCCCGCAGACAGTCGAACTCGGCTTCCACCGTTCCCGACGCAACCAGGGATACCTCCCTATCGGTCTTCTTGAAGTAGGGGATGGTGCCCACGGGCTGAATGGCGGCGGGCAGTAGCCAGTCCGGTTTCCGACCCGGGATTGCGAACTCCGCACCCAGGTTTGCGAAGATGGCGGAGGCGTACCGGCCGCCTCGTTCACGCGCCCCGTCGGATCGGTCCCAGCAAATGCAGTCTACGACTGTGCGCAACGCACACCGGTCGGCCGTGGCGGGCAGATCGATGACAGCCAGAGCCGGCGGCAGCGTGAGGAAGCGGATGCCCTTGACGGCAAACGGTCGTCGGTCGATCAGCACGGCGTCGAGAAGCAGATTGCGGTCTTCGCCGGCGGAGCTGGAATCGTTCACGAACGCAACTTGGAGCTCGACGGCGCCAGCCGGCAGCGAGAGCATCGTGGCGTAGCTTGTGATCTCCTCCCCGCTCAGGACGACGCTGCCACACTTCCGTCCGTTGACATTGAGGTCGACCAGGGGATACACGCCCTGCAGTGGTGTGCCGCCAGCGACGATGACCACGCGGTGGAGCCCCGCCTCGGCAACCGTGAGGGTCGCCGTTCCCGATCCGGCCGTGGCAAAAAGCACCGTCTTCTCACGGCGCTCGACAATCTTGCCGTCCAGCGTCATGGCTTCTGCCTCCAGCCGAATGGCATCGTCGGCACCGCCGGCAGCGACCGGCGTCAGGCACGTGTCGATGATCGTCGGATCGGGCGTGAACCCGCGCATCCATGATCGGCCGGAAGCCGGACCACGGTAGACGAACTCCTCGCGTGACACCCCGGCAAGGAGGGGGTGAGGATCGTCGGTCGGCGTGATGGGGCCCGCGGACGGTATGATCCGGAGTGTATCCATGCCGATCAAGGGCGCCAGACGGGAGAACGTCTCGGGCTCGGGGCGATGCCAGTAGATGGTCTTGAGCCTTGTGGCAGGCGGTTTGGTGAACTCGCGGACGACCTCACTCCACGCCTCGGGAGTCGTCGTCCCACCGTGCAGGACCAGCGTGTGCGAGTCAGAGACGCTACGGGTGCGGTTCTTCCCGACAGGGGCGTAAGCGAGTCCGAGCCGGTCTACGTGCCGGATGAAGCTCTTGTCCTCCGTCAACACGAGGGCCGGGGAGCGGGGACCGGTCACGGGACACGATGCCAGGTACCTGAGGCAGTTCCGGAGCAGGATGCCCGCTGCGGGTTCGGTTGCGAACTTCGCACCGACGAGTGCTTGGCACAGCACCGCACGACCGGGCCCGATACGGACCTCGGCAACAGGTCCCTGGGCCAGTTCGTTCTCGCCGCCCGACACCACGAGCGTCCGCCCCCCTCCGGTGTCCGGTCTGCGGATTTCGCGCCGACTGACATAGTGGTCGCCACGCCAGAACTTGAAGTCCTCGGGCCGCAGCCCAGCGGCCAACGGCCCGTCCTTGACCAGTGGGAAAGCCATGGTGGAGGCGTGGTCCACGAGCGTGACACCAAACGGCAGGCCCTGCATCGTGCTCTGCTCCAGGACGACGGCGCGTCCGCCTCTGCCAAAAAAGGTGTGGAGCGCATCGGCCATTTGGTCGGTCGTGCCGATGACCGGCCGCTTCGACTCCGTGGCGTGGCCTTTGAATGCCCCCGGGCCTATTACCAGGAGCGTCTCCGCGGGGTCCGCGCCAGACAGCGCTGCGAGGCTCGCGATCCTCTCGGCGATCAGCATCGAGGCGTCCACCTGCCATCCGGGAGCGTACAGCAGGAGACGTGTGGCTTCGGGAGGCGTCACTGCAATGCGTGGAAAGACGTGGACAAGGGCGTCGGTGCGATGCACCGTCTTGCCGTCGGCCAGCAGCTCGGCAGCGCACTCCAGGGGAACGGTCTGGGTCGTGCCCGGCAGGTCGAGCGAAACAGTGACATCACGGTATCCGGCCGGCTGGAGTTTGAACGGCTCTGTCTCGACACTCGCCTCGCCAAGCCGGACACGGAGCCGGAGTGTCAGGGGGACGGGCCCGTCGTTGAAAACGTCGAAACTGCGTGTGATCCG
>JGI10211J34971_10005349_pt1 | contig 10035 bp, 9 predicted proteins | sample Etolagsediment_FD_34971 | JGI IMG/M metagenome (IMG submission 34971)
TCTACGTCATGGTTTACCAGCAATAACCCAAGAGATTGTAATCGATCAACTCAATAGGATTAAATATGGAGAAAGACAATCTTACCTATCTCTTGAAGAAATGTTTGAAGAAACAGCAATTTATGAGGCAGGACGTGCAGTAATTTCTAAAATTTTAATGCCACATATTCATATTGAACATGTAAGCTTAACTCCAAAAGACAACAATGAACATTTTATTTCTCATAATTATAATGATGTGCAAGACAACATGACTATAAAAGATTTTAAAGATAAGATATGTGTATATCTAGCAGGAAGAACAGCACAAATTAAGCAGTTCGGTAATATTCTTGGTGTAGATACTGGTGCTTCAAATGACCTGCAACAAGCCACCCGTGATGCTTATACAGCAATAGCTCATTATGGAATGGATAAAGAAGTTGGGTATATAAATATTAATGGTGTTATAGATGCACAAGGTAATTCTATTAAATCTAAAGACACCAAACATTATCATGAAAAAATCGATACTGCACTTGGACAATGGATGGTCGAAGGTGAAAAAAGAATTATAGATTTGGTAAATGAACATTGGGATAGCATACAAAATCTTTCTAAGTTGCTTTTTGAAAAAGAGATAATATATGCAGATGAACTAGATTCAATACTAATTAAATAAGACAAGGACTAAACACTATGATGACACAAGACCAACTTCCTATGGTAGCGATACCAAGTATGAACGACACCCATTTAGAAGAGATGCTGCTAGTAAATAAACTAGACTCTGCAGCAAAAAAAAATGATACAAGTGCTGTAAGTAAGATCTTAAATGAATTATTAGAGCATACGATTGAGCATTTTTCTACAGAAAATGAGATGATGGAAAGAGCAAAGTTTCCAGCTTATAATACCCATAAAGCTGAGCACGATAGACATTTGAATGAATTTAAAGCTTTAATAAAGTACTTTGAAAAAACTAAAGATCCAAGAGCAATAGCAACGCATATAGAAGGTAATTTAGAAAAGTGGCTTATTCACCATATCCAAACTATGGATACAGTTACAGCTCAATTTTTAGCGCAAAACAATACTCAAGGAAGCTATTAGTCAATTAAACATATTTTTTATGCTTATGATGAGCATGAAAGTCCTATGTTCTTGTACTCCTCGGGAGTATCTCCTGAAAAATACTCAAACTCTGGCAATTCATCGTAAGGCTTGGATGCAATATAAAGAAGCGTTTCTAACATCGAATAATCGCTATTTTCAGCTTTTACAATAGCCTCTTGAATCATATAATTTTTTAAAATATATTTTGGATTTGTCTTTAACATGCGCTCTTGACGCTCCGCTTGTGTAGAAGTTTCTTCTAATAAACGCATATCATATAGTTTAAGCCAATTATCTATAACTACAGGTTCCATAGCAATATCATATAAAGGTGTTCTATCTCCATCGTAGCGACTAAGTGTTCGAAAAAACAATGTATAATCTACATAAGCCTCATGAAGTGTCACTACAAGTTCTTCAACTAGTTGGGCATCACTAGCATTTTTTACAGATAGTCCAAGTTTCTCCCGAATTACCTCGATATAAGCATTTGGATAAATAAAAGAACCATACTCATCAAGTTTTTTCTGCATTCTTTCTTTTGAAATGATTGGAACAAGCGCTTCAGAGAGTTTAGTAAGATTCCAATACGAAATATTAGGCTGTTCACCGTAACTGTAACGCCCAATACGGTCTGTATGATTGCAAATATAATTATAATTAAAGTCATCAAGCATAGCGTAAGGACCATAGTCTATAGTAAGACCTTCTATGGACATGTTGTCAGTGTTCATCACACCATGATTAAACCCTATTCCCTGCCACTTTGCGATTAAGATTGCTGTACGCTCAAGAACTTCACAAAACATTTTATAAAATCGGTCTTCATCCTTTTGCAAATGTGGAAATGATTCAGTGATAACATACTCAGCAAGTGCTTCAAGCTTTGTATATTCACGATTATAATAAAAATACTCAAAGCTTCCAAAACGTATCCAACTGGTTGACATACGCATGACAATGGCAGCATTCTCCATTTGATTGCGAATTATTTTAGTCTTGGATCCTATGATACCAAGAGCCCTGGTTGTAGGAATGCCAAGGTGATGCATTGCCTCACTCATAAGGTACTCACGTATTGAAGAACGTATTGCAGCTCTTCCGTCTGCTGTACGTGAATAAAGTGTTTCGCCGCTGCCTTTAAGTTGTAGGTTCCATCCAAGAGTGCTTCCAAGGTTCATAGCTCTTCCATCTCCAAGCCATGGATTATAATGACCAAACTGATGTCCTGCATAACACATCGCAAAAAAACGCGTGCCTTTTGGGCTAAAAGTACCATTTAGCAGTGCAACAAGAAGAGGATCTTTATAACTTTCGCTATCAAGATTGATTAGTTTTGCTGCTTGAGGATTAAAGCTTATAAGATAAGGTTCCTCAAGCGGTTCGGGAGTACTTAAATCGTAAAACTCAGAATCCAATAAAAGATAAGGAGTTTGTAGTGTTATATTTTCAAGATTCATGTGAGCATTGTACATTTGTCGTTCTAAATAGTACATAGAATTATTTGAGTAACTTTGTAGACTTTGTAATTACTAAGAAAATAAGCTTAAAACTGATAGAATCACGACTCAGAAAATTCAAATATTTATAATAAAAGGAAAATAATGCTAGCAAGTAAAAAATGGAATGTACTATTTATAGAAGATAAGACATCAGTCTTTAATTCAAATACTGAAACTTTTAACGAACTATTTAACAAAGTCGATAAAGTTCAAGATAGCGAAAAAGCGCTAGAACTTATTGATAGCAAGCACTACGATATACTCATCTGCGATTTAAGTTTCGAATTTGTTGATAGAATCAAAATTTTAAAACTAATGAAACATCGAAAACCTAAAATAGCTTACTTTGCTTTAGTAACAGAAAATAATTCAGATAAAATATTTGGTGTGGCGGATCAAGGGATTCATGTTTTTGAATTAGAACCTAGTCAATTTGATCTTGCATTGGAAGAAATTTCAAGATTTAATCTTTATGTAAAAAAGTAGAATATCTCTATTTCTTTTAAAATAATTTCAACTCAGTTGAACTTCACTAGAGAGTAAATGTACACTGAGTTGAGATAGAATTACATTCCACCGCCATTAAGATGTAAAGCAGTTTCTGAATCCCATTTTGAAATATGTAATAGTAACCAGCTCTTAAAATCTTTTTCTAAGAAACCTTGTAGCTCTTTGGGGCTTTTTAGAACTTCCCATCGCTTGTGAAATTTAGCTAATTTTTTTCTCATAGTATCATGATCATTTTTATGCACTTGAAAATTACCATAGTTGTTTTCTTGCATCATAGTCTCTTCTGTACTAAAATGATCTTCTACATCAAACAAAAGAACTGGAAAAAGTTCATCAATTTTTTCTATATCTCTGGCCAAAACAGCATCATGAATATTATTTATAACTTCTAATTCTTCTTCATGTAACATGTTCATCACTTCATTTGCTACTTGTTGTATCTCTTGTGTTTGTATTAGCATTTTATCTCCATAAAATAAATTTTTAAAAATAGATTATATCTATAAAAAGTTTATACTGACTGAGACTCTTAGCTTAACAAGCTTAAATAAAATTTTCTATTAAGCCATTATAACTCCATAAAATATTTACTAAAAGAGAAAATAATTTATAAAATGCTAAAATATTAAAACTAAAAATAATCAATAAATTTTAGACTGGAAGTATTATGAACAGATCACATTTATATAGTCAACTCTCAACTTTATCTCTTTCAATGTTTAGAAAAGACTTTTTTGGAATATACCATGGTTCGATATCTGCAAAGACAGAATCTAATCGTTTTCTTATAAATACAAAAGAAGCAGTATTTGATGCCTTAGATGAGAAAAGTTTAATTGAACTCTATTTCAAAAAAGACTATAGATGGAACCAGGCAAGTATTGATTCTAAAATTCATTGTAATATATACTCTCAAATATCAGATGCAAAATTCATATCCTTTTCAATGCCGCCATTTACTACCGCTTATTCACTCTATCATAATATTATTGCGCCAAAAGATTATTTTGGGCATAAAGAAATCGGTAGAATTGAGATAGTTAATCCAAAACAGTTTGATGACTGGTATGATAGAGCTGAAAGTGAAATCGCCTATTATTTTCAAACACAAAAAACAAATATTATGGTTATTCGAGGCTATGGAGTGTATTCATTTAACAGAGACTTGCATGAGATGGCAAAACAACTTGCCATATTAGAAAAAAGTTGTCGTATTTTAATGCTTGATAACACAAAGAATGATTTTAATTTTGATTAAAATCATTTCAATAAATTAATAGCCTCATACGCAACATCCATCACTTTATCTATCTCTTTATTGGTAATAATATAAGGCGGCATAAAATATATAATATGCCCCAATGGACGTAGTAAAACTCCTTGCTTTAATCCATATTGATACACTTTCAATCCAATTCTATCTTCTGACTTATAACCTTGCAACTCAATTACCGCTACCATCCCTCTTTGTCTAGTTATTTTTACATTACTAAGTTCTGTGAATTTTTCTAACTTTGTTGCAATATACTCAGATTTTTTCTTATTTTCTTCTATAATATTATCATGTTCAAATATATCTAAAGTTGCATTTGCTGCCGCACAGGCAAGGGCATTTCCTGTATATGAATGAGAATGTAGAAATGCTTTATGTTCATTATAATCACAATAAAATTTTGCATAAATATTGTTAGAGGTAAGCACCACTGAGAGTGGCAAGTACCCACCCGTCAAACCTTTGGAGAGGACTATAAAGTCAGGTGAAATATCTGCAACTTGACAAGCAAATAATTCACCTGTCCTTCCAAACCCTGTCATAACTTCATCTGCGATTAAATGTACATTATATCTTGTGCATATATCACGAATCAGCACTAGAAATTCTTCATGATACATATGCATATAGCCTGCCCCTTGAATTAGAGGTTCTAAAATAATCGCACTTATCTCATCAGCTCTTTGCTTACAAAGTTCTTCAAAATCTTTTGCTGCAGTTTGTGCAGCCTCTATAGTCGTATCCTCAGGAACCGTCGTTTGTAAAGTTTGAAGTAGTAATGGTTTATAGGTGTCTTTATATAATTCAACATCTCCAACACTGAGTGCCCCTATAGTTTCACCATGGTATGAATTTTTAAGAGATACAAAAATTGTTTTATTTCCATCACCATCATTTAAATGTGCGTGATAACTCATTTTTAAAGCCACTTCAACTGCACTTGAACCATTGTCAGAATAAAAACATTTATCTAAACCCTCAGGGGTTAACTTCACCAATCTTTCAGATAATTTCACTACAGGTTCATGTGTAAAGCCAGCTAAAATAACATGTTCTAAGGTATCTAACTGCTCTTTTATTTTATCATTGATATATTTATTTGTGTGTCCAAACATATTAACCCACCAAGAACTAATTGCATCAATATATTCATTTCCCTCAAAGTCTTCTAGATAAACGCCATGTGCATTTTTTATAGGTATAAGAGGTAATGTTTCATGATCTTTCATTTGAGTACAAGGATGCCAAAGTACATCTAAGTCTCTATTTTTTAATTCTAAGTTATTCATATTTCATCCATATATCTTTAGTATAATGGATTATACACTACAAAGGTTATCTAAGATTTAACCATTAGGTGAAGTATTAATATTTTATTTTTTCTATTAATTTACAAATTTATGTAAGAATTGTGTACAAATTTTGACTAAAAAAGAAGATTTTATATATATCATAAGAAAAGAAAAATAAAAGGCTTTCTTTTATGCTAAATTAATAACAATTTACCTAAAATAGCACAAATAATACAAACAAGGTTTTTATATATGATTACATGGATGCAAAGACATAAAAAGTACCTTATAATCACAATNTGGATATCTACAATTGCTTTTGTAGGTGCTGGATTTGTTGGTTGGGGACAATACAGTTATGGAGATAAAGCTGGAGCTGTAGCGAAGGTTGGAAATATCGAAATAACTATGGGTGAGTTACAAAAATCTTACTCAAGACTGTATGCTCAGTATAACCAAGTATTTCAAGGTAATTTTGATGAAGAAAAAGCAAAAAGCTTTGGTCTTCAATCTCAAGCATTAAATCAACTTACAAACCAAGCTCTTATCTTAAATCTTGCAGCTTCGTATGATTTGAGAATTTCTGATGCAGAACTTCTTGCAGATTTAATGGCTCAGGAAGCATTTTTACAAAATGGAAAATTTAACAAAGATATATATAGAGAAACTCTATCTAGGAATAACCTTACTACTAAAGAATATGAGGAAGATATTAAGAAACAACTTCTCATACAGAAAGTTCTAAAACTACTACCAGTTGAAACAAGCACTTCTGAAGCAGGAATTTTAAACACTCTTAACAATATCGCAGATAAAATTGAATACAAGGTAATAGATGATACAAATATTTCAATTACTACTTTAGACACAGAATTAAAGCCATACTGGGAAGCAAAACAGCAACAATTTATGAATGAAGTTTCGTATGAACTTCAGTATATTAAACAAGAAAAAATAACAAAAGAACACTCAGAAGAAAAAATAAATAAATACTATGCTGAGAACAAAAATCATTTCAAAAATGATGAATCAAAAATTATGTCCCTTGAAGATTCACATTCACTAATAATAGATGAACTAAATGCAAAAGCAACAAAAGACATGGCATTACGTAATTATATAGCATATAAAAAACGTAAACTCTCCGATGATATAGAGGTTAAAACTGCAGTTATATCACAAATAAACAATCAATTTACTCAAGAAGCACTTGATAAAATTGAAAACTTATCAATAACTTCACCATTCTTAAAACCTATCGAGATAAATGGGGAATACTTTACATTTGAACTTGTCAAAATAAATCCATCTACAGTACAAACTTTTGAAGAAGCAAAAGAAGCTTTAATTCCTAGATTTATAGCGGATAAAAAGAAAGAAAAACTTTTTGAACTTGTAAAAAATTCTCTTGAGTCTTTTACAGGTACACAAACTGATTTTATTACAAATTCTGATGCGGACAAAATTACAGAACTTTCACCAGAAGAAGCAAATGAATTTTTAATGCAACTTTTTACTTCTAACACCAAAAAAGGTTCCATTTCTTTGCAAAATGGAAAGGTTGTCCTTTACAACATTTTGGAACAAAAGATGCTTAAAAATACAAATGAAAGTGCCGAATCAATCGCAAACTTAAAAAGCACTCTATTTAGCTCAGGATTAATAAAAATTCTAAATGCTAGATATAAAACTGATATTTTCATCCAAGGACAATAACTTGAGTAAAACTATTTTATCAATAGATATTGGGTCAACAAAAATTTGTGCAATAATTGCACAAATAAATGATGATGACTCTATCCAAGTTATAGGTGCCGGAACAACAAAGGCGCAAGGTTTAAAAAAAGGCAGCATTACTAATATAGAACTAGCATCAAAGTCTATAAAAACTGCTGTAGCTGACGCAAAGCGTGTTGCTGGTAGTGATATTAAAAAAGCTGTAGTAAGTATATCTGGTGCATACACGAAAAGCTTAAACTCAAACGGTATTGTAAATATCCCTAACAAAGAAATTAGCTTTAAAGAGATAGAACGTGTTATGCAAACTTCTCTTTATAATGCAAATATCCCGAATGAATTTGAAGTTTTACATGCTTTACCATTTAACTTTAAAGTAGATGATCAAGATTTCATTGAAGATCCACTAGGTATGAATGCTTCGAGACTTGAAGTTGAAACACATATCATTACAACACAAAAATCAAACCTTAACAACCTAAAAAAAGCAGTACGTGGTGCTGGAATAGAAGTTGAAAATGTTATACTTAACGGTTATGCATCATCTATTGCAACAATTAATGCAGATGAAAAAGAACTCGGTGTAGCTGTTATAGACATGGGTGGAAATACAAGTAATATCACTATCCATGTAGGTAACTCTATTAAATATAATGACTTTTTAGGTGTAGGTTCAAATCATGTGACGAGTGACTTATCTATGGCACTTCACACACCTTTAAATGTAGCAGATGCAGTAAAGTTAAACTATGGTTCTTTATTAACGCCTACAAATGATCTTATTGAACTTCCAATTATCGGAGATGAAACAAATACACATGAAGTCTCTTTAGAAGTAGTTCATAATGTTATCTTTGCTAGAGTTGAAGAAACACTAATGATATTGGCGCAGTTCATCGAGAACAGTGGTCTTAAAGAACAAATGGGTGCAGGAGTAATATTAACTGGTGGGTTCTCACAAATGGAAGGCATTAGAGATTTAGCAATTGCAACCTTTGGTTCCATGCCAGTTCGTGTTGCAAAACCTGTTGAACTTGATGGCTTATTTGACAACCTGCGTGGCGCAGAATACTCAAGTGCAGTAGGACTTGTTCTTTATAGTGCAAGTGCATATACACCGTATGAGATTGATGTTAATAAAAAAGTTCGCCATTCTAATGAAATTCCTGCAGAAGAGACAGCAATTAATTTTAGGAATGACCCTGAAATACCGATTGTACCTGCACAAGAAGTTGAAGTAGAAACTGACACAATGGTTACTCTGCCATCCAAAAAAGAGAAAAAAAGTGATGAAGCTGGAGCTTTTAGTAAATTTTGGAACTGGGCAACCCAGTTATTTTAAAGGAGAGTAAGATTATGGAACCATTTTTAGTAGAAGAGGCAAGTAATATAAGTGGCGCTAGAATCATCGCAGTTGGTGTTGGTGGTGGTGGTGGTAACATGATTAGTCACATGCTAAATGAAGGTGTGACTGGTATTGAAATGTTATTAATAAATACCGATGCTCAAGTACTTTCAGAAAACTGTGCTGCATCTAAGATTCAAATAGGTGCAAAACTCACTAAAGGTCTTGGTGCAGGAATGAAACCAAATATTGGTAAAGATTCTGCACTAGAAAACTATGAAGAAATACGTACAGCACTTGATGGTGCAGATATTGTATTTATCTCAGCTGGTCTTGGTGGTGGGACTGGAACAGGTGCAGCTCCTGTAATTGCACAGATTGCTAAAGAAGTTGGTGCTTTAACAATTTCTGTAGTTACAAAACCTTTTAAATTTGAAGGGAAAAAGAGACTAAAATTAGCGGAAGATGGTCTTGAGGAATTAAAAAAAGAAAGTGATTCTATTGTTGTAATTCCAAACGATAAACTTCTTTCTGTAATCGATAAAAAACTTGGTCTAAAGTCTGCTTTTAAAATTGTTGATGGTGTTTTATCACAAGCAGTAAGTGGCACATCTGGTGTTATTCTTTCTAGTGGTGAAAGTGATATCAATCTTGACTTTGCTGACTTACAAACTGTTATGAGTCATAAAGGTATGGCTCTTATGGGTGTTGGTGAATATGAAGGTGAAAATGCAGCTTATGAAGCTATTAAAGCGGCTATTGAGTCTCCACTCTTAGATAATATGTCTATTAATGGTGCAATGGGTGTACTTGTACACTTTAGCGTAAACCCTAACTTTCCAATCTTTGAAATGAGTGAAGCAATGGAAGTTGTAAATGAAAGTGCTCACGAAGATGCTTCTGTTATCTTTGGAACTTCAACTGATGCAAACTTATCTGAAGAGTATGTAAAGATTACTATCGTTGCTACTGGTTTTGAAAAAGAGATGACTAATGAAACTGACTATGTAGGTGAAACACCTGTAACACCTAGAGTTAAAGTGCGTCCTAGATTGGTTGTTGGTGGAGATTATGGGGACAGCGATTACCTAGATATTCCAGCATATATGAGACAACAACAAGATTAGACCTAACTCTTTTGTACTCCTTCGAACAACTCATCAAGGCCAAAACTCTTCTTGGTCTTCGTGAGACTTCTACACGTAAAGAAATCAAACTTAAATATAAAAATCTTATGAAAAAATGGCATCCAGATAAACATAAAGATAATCAAGAAAAAGC
>JGI10211J34971_10005351_pt1 | contig 10034 bp, 7 predicted proteins | sample Etolagsediment_FD_34971 | JGI IMG/M metagenome (IMG submission 34971)
ATGCGGACCATGAGCAGAACTGTTCAACATCAACGGTACGCCTCGTCGGCAGTGCCGGAGTAAATCTATATACCTCTATCTCTGCTGGTATCAGCGCATTGTGGGGCCCCTTGCACGGAGGAGCCAACCAGGCTGTAGTTGAAATGCTTATGGCGATCCATCGCGACAATAATGATTTTGAGAAATACATCAAAAAGGCTAAGGATCCCAACGATCCATTCCGCCTCACTGGCTTTGGCCATCGCGTCTACAAAACATTTGACCCACGGGCCACCATCATCAAGCGCGCCTGTGCAAAAACCCTGAAAGCCCTGAACGTCGATGACCCGCTCCTGGATATTGCCATGGAGCTTGAGGATATCGCCAGAAATGATGACTATTTCATCAGTCGCAACCTGTATCCCAACGTCGATTTTTACTCCGGTATTATCTATCGAGCCATGGGCATTCCCACGAATATGTTCACGGTAATGTTTGCCATGGGCAGACTTCCCGGTTGGATTTCCCACTGGAGAGAAATGATGCTGGATACCAAAAATTTACGAATCGGAAGACCTCGCCAGGTATACGATGGTCCAAAACAACGAGATTTTATTCCACTCCACGAAAGAGTATAAAACAATGTTTCAAACAAACCAACACCGACTTACTAACCGTTTGCCGGTGTTGGATGTGTATTTTTCTTCCCAAGAAGCACCGTGCCTACGCAGGGAGTAATGGCATGGAGACTGATTTACAAATGATACATCAACTTTTCGCCAGACTCTTACCAATTTCAAAATTCACTATCAGCGGTACATCAAGTTGCAATGCTCCTTCCATGGAATCCCTAACTACTTCCTGGGTTTCTTTCAACTCACTTTCTGGAAGTTCAAAAACAAGTTCATCGTGAATCTGCAGCAACAACCTGGCCGACAGATTTTCGCGCTGTAAGGCCGGAACAACTTTAACCATGGCGAGCTTGATAATGTCAGCGGCACTCCCCTGAATCGGAGTGTTAATAGCTGTGCGTTCGGCAAACTCCCTTCGTGTCTTATTTTTTACATTAATTTCTGGGAGCATCCTTCTTCGATTGAGCAGAGTGGTAACATATTCATCGATACGTGCCTGCTCCACCACTTTTTCCATAAATGTTTTCACACCACCATAGAGATGAAAATATTTTTCAATAAACCTGCTGGCCTCCCTGCGACTGATATTCAACTGATTTGAGAGCCCGAAACTGGACATACCATACACGATCCCAAAGTTAATGGATTTGGCCACCCTGCGCATCTCTGAGGTGAGAAGCAGAGGTGACACGGCAAAGAGTTCTGCAGCAGTACGGGCATGAATGTCTTCCCCGTTACGAAAAGCGTGCAAAAGAGCAGCATCCTGAGAATAATGCGCCAGCACTCGAAGATCGATCTGTGAATAGTCTGCCGAGAGAAACACTAGGCCCTTGGCCGGAACGAAGGCATGCCGGATACGATTCCCCTCTTCTGTACGGATGGGAATATTCTGCATATTGGGGTTGCTCGATGACAACCGGCCTGTTGCTGTAACCGTTTGATTAAAGGATGTATGAACCCTTCCAGAATCGGGATCTATCAATTTTTTTAGCTTCTTTACGTAGGTGGATTGGAGTTTTGCCAGAATGCGATACCGCATAATCTTTGCCGGAATTTCATGCTTCGGAGCCAGCTTCTCCAGGACCTTCATGTCAGTGGAATAACCAGTTTTTGTTTTACGGCCATGGGGCAAATCCAGCTCCTCAAAAAGAAGAACCCCCAGTTGCTTGGGAGACTGAATATTAAAATTGTAACCGGCAAGTGCACAGATCTCTCCCTCCAGGGCATCAAGCTCTGTTTGGAACTCCTTTTCAAGTTGTCCAAGGACTGCTTTTGAGACTGTAATCCCCTCAAGTTCCATATCCGCTAGAATTGGAACAAGGGGAGTCTCCACTCCAAGAAACAACTCAAGCTGCTCAAGCTCTTTCAACTGTGGCTCATAGCTTTGCCANAGCAGCAAGGCCCCGTACACATCTTCACAGCTGTANTTACATGCCTGGTCGATGGNAACATATGCGAAACAATTTTCTTTTTTGGTATCCTCCACAACCCGGTCAAAGGGGGTTAAGGCAAGGCCATGCTCGAGNCAAAGATCGTCAAGTTTCAGGGACCTTCTGCCCGATTCAATAAGATAGGCTGCGATCATGGAATCATACAACGGTCCCTTCAGGCTGAGATTGCAGGATTTCTTCAGGACTGAATAGTCATACTTAATATTATGTCCAAGCTTAGGTAAGCTGGCAGACTCTAAATACGGCCTAAGCGCCTCAATCACAGTAGACTCTGGCAACTGCCCCTCTACCAGGCTGCCATCCTCTACACAATGTCCAACGGGAATATACCAGGCCGAATCAAGATCGGTACACAATGAAATCCCAACGAGTGTGGCACGAGAGACATCCAGCGAACTTGTCTCAGTATCGATCACCAGAAGATCGGCAGCCTTGAGAGAGGTCACAACACTCTGCAACTCATCTTCAGTCCGTACCAGCTTAAACCCCTCTGTCGGAACCGGAACAGCCTTACTTTCAATCTTGACCATGCTGCTGAACCCAAGCCTGGTGTAGAGATCGTTCAACAGTGCCTCATCGGGACTTTCAGGTAAATACCTGGAAAGACGCGAAGGAACATCGACATCATCCTTTAAGCGAATCAACTCCCTTGAGAGAAAAGCCTTGTCTCTGTTTTCTTCGAGACGCTCCCTGAGTTTTGATTTTTTCATACTACCTAAAGCTTCATAAATACCTTCAAGTGTCCCATGCTCATTGATTAGCTTTTCAGCAGTTTTCGGGCCAACCCCTGGAACCCCAGGCACATTATCGGAACTATCTCCCATAAGTGAATAGCAATCAAGCAGCTGCTCAGGTTTCACATGATACTTCTCTTCTACTGCATCACTATCCATTACCTTATTCTTCATCGGATCCCACATCACAACCGTATCATCCACCAGTTGCAACAGATCTTTATCACCTGATACCACAACGATTTTTTGCCCTTGTCCGCTCAAAACCTTGACAGCGGCAGCAATAATATCATCTGCCTCTATCCCCTCGATCTCAAAACAGGGAATATTCATGGCACGTACCAGTTCCTTAATATAAGGAATCTGTACCGCAAGATCATCGGGCATTGGTGGTCGGTTTGCCTTGTATTCTGGATAAATTTCGTGACGAAACACTTTGCCTCTCATATCAAAGGCAACGGCAAGGTATTTAGGCTGTTTGTCTTTCAAGAGCCGCTTCAGGATATTTAAAAACCCAAAAACAGCATGGGTGGGCATGCCTTCGGCATTGCTCAGGGGCGCCACGGCATGATAAGCACGATAGATATAGGCACTGCCATCAACAAGATATACTTCTTCGGTCACAGATTTTCCTCATAGAGTAAAAAAGATTACAGACTAAAAAAACTACAGATTGAAAGGAATGGTTAAAAGAATTTTGAGGTATTCCCTACCACCAGTCTTCGACTTTAAGCCTCAAGCCTTCAGCCTAAGCCGCTGTAAGAAAATAACATGGCCATCTTATCGTCTGGAGCGGCATAAGGATCCATAACGAAATTGACAGAAATAACCGTGTTATTTCGTAACGGATCCTAAATGGCCAGCATCTGCTCAAGTGCAAGTGATGCTGATTTCGCAATTTCTTTCTCCACGGTGATCTGATTTTTCACCTTGCCATGTGCAAGATTGTCGAGAAGCCAAAGCAGGTTAACAGGTTGATTGCAATCCATGGTGGTACATTGACAGGAGGTGGGAGCCAGCAGATGAATATCCTTGTCCGGATGTTCACGCTTCAAACGCTCAACTAGATTAATCTCGGTGGCTATGGCCCATTTACTGCCGGAAGGCGAATTTCTCACAGCTGAAATTATAGTTTCAGTGGAGCCATACTGATCAGCAATACTCACAACATCCCGGGGACATTCAGGATGGGCAATAATTTGAATATCAGGTTCCCTGAGCTTCCACTGACGAACGTGATCCGGCAGAAAACGCATATGTACTTCGCAGTATCCATCCCAGAGCAGAATCTTTGCCCGTCGAAGATCGGCCACCGAGTTTCCACCCAGAATTTCTCCACGCCGCCAGAGAAGCACCTGTTCATCGGGAACACCAAGTGCTGCTGCCGAATTACGACCAAGATGTTCATCGGGAAAGAAGAAAACTTTCTCCCCTTTGGCAAGTGCCCACTTGAGAACCTTTTCGCCATTGGATGAGGTGCAGACGGAGCCCTCCCGTTCGCCGACAAAAGCCTTGATTGCTGCAGAGGAATTCACGTAGGTCACGGGAACCATATCTTTTTCATCGGCCATAATCCCCACACTCAGTAGCTCCGTATAGGCCTGGCTCACGGCACCCACCGTGGCCATATCAGCCATGGGACAACCGGCATGCAGATGGGGAAGAAGAACCTTCTGGTTAACATTCGCTAGAATATCCGCAGATTCGGCCATAAAATGAACTCCACAGAAAATCAGAAATTCCTTATCACTGATTGCAGCAGCATCCTTGGCCAGTTTCAGAGAGTCTCCGGTGAGGTCTGCAAACTGAAACAGATCCTGCTGCTGGTAATGATGACAGAGAATCAGTAAATTATCAGCAAGCTCGTGCTTTCTCGCAGCAATCCGCTCAATTATTTCTTTTCGGTCAAGACTGTAATACTCAGACCCAATATCCTGTTGCTGTAGAAGCATCAGCTAACTCCTTCTATGATGATGTATGTTAATCATTTCAAATGAATATAATATGAAACTCAACACGGCAGTTATATCCTCCCTTAATATGGGATTTATTTTTTACCATCCCGCAGCCAAAAAAGAAAGGCCCAGTACTGAATGATCAGCACTGGGCCTGGAAAAACATATTTTTTATAAACTATCAGTTATTCATACGAACCCATGATGCCTGAGGTCCCTTATCGCCAAAACTCTCACCGTACACAACAGCATCACCTTCAGTGAGTGCGTCAATGGAGATATCCTTCAAGGCATTCTCATGAAAATAAATTTCCCGGGCATCCTGACTTACAATAAACCCATAGGACTCATAGGGAGATACTTTACGAATCACACCATACCGCGCACCCTCATCAGCTGAAGCGTCAGTGTTCTTCTGGGCTTGTCGCTTCTTACGCTGCATCTCCTTCATCTGCAAATTAAGAACATCAAACGCTTCTACCAGCAGGGGACTCACATTCTCCCCTTTTCTACTCACAACAACGGTATCATTGGGAACGGATGCTACAAGTTTTAACTCATAACCACCCTCCTTATGATGAGTTGTTGCCTCGATGGAGACACGGAGGCGGAGAACGAAATTGGCAAAATGTCGGATCAGCTTTTCTTTTTCTTCATCAATCTTTATCTGCCAGCCTTTTCGCAACTCAACATTCCGGGTTTCAACCTTTAGATCCATACGGTTCCTCCATTTAGTGCCTTACACCGTTTCTCCCACAGCAAAGGAATGAAGCAGGTTCGGCACAACACCAAGCCCTGACAAGCGGTAACAGGATACTTATTCCATCCTCACTTACTCCTTGCCAATGCAAGCTACAATGATGATCCACCAATGACAAATCATCATCACCAAACGTATCCGTAAATACGCTCCCTGGCATGGTTCCTGTCACGGGGTGAAGACACACTCTAAAAAACTTCTGCTTTCGACACACCCCGAGCAGCAAAAGCACACCTTACTCTTATTATATGTTCTATCCCCAGATAATCAAGAAATGTTATAATTAAACAATCATCCAATCATAATCATTTCTCTTCTCTGCCACCCTGCTACCTGTTATAAAGATGCAAGCAGGTTGTTAGTAGACTCTTTTACTCTTGCATAAAACACGGTAACTGCGATGACAATAGAACAAACAGGTGTTGTACTTCTCAATATGGGCGGGCCAGAGAAACTCGCTGACGTGCGCCCGTTTCTTTACAATCTTTTTTCAGATCGGGATATCATTCGCCTCGGGCCATCCTTCATGCAAAAGCCATTGGCCTGGCTCATCGCCAAAAGACGGGCTCCAAAAAGCATGAGAACCTATGAAAAAATTGGTGGAGGATCGCCACTCACCACCATCACCAGTGATCAGGCGAAAGCACTTCAGAATGCACTTCGCGAACACGGCAACTACACGGTAGTATGTGCCATGCGCTACTGGTACCCCGATAGCGATAGCGCCTTAAAAAAACTGGCCGATAAGGGGATCACTACAATAATCGCTCTAGCACTCTACCCCCACTACTCATGTGCCACTACTGGTTCGTCAGTACAGGAACTCAAACGGGCCATTAGCCGTTCTGGAAACGACTTTTCCCTCAGAGTCATAGAATCCTGGCCAACCCAACCTGAATTTATACAAACCCTGGCTCACAACATACTTGAAACGGCAAACTCTTTTACCCCTGACCAGCCACAGGTCGTCTACAGTGCTCATAGTCTCCCCGTTTCTTTTATTGATGAGGGAGATCCATACGTCGATCATATTAAGGCCACTATTACAGAAATTGAGAAAATCACAAATCTTCCTGGAGAACTCTGTTTCCAGAGCAAATCAGGCCCCGTCGAATGGCTGGCGCCATCAACACCCGACATGCTCCAAGGCCTTGCCCAAAAAGGGTGCAAAAATATTCTTATGGTGCCCATCAGTTTTGTCTCGGACCATGTGGAAACACTTTATGAGATTGACATGCTCTACCGCGACCAGGCCAAGGCACTTGGAATGCGCCTTGAGTCCTCTCAATCACTCAACTGCAACCCAACCTTTATTGACGGGTTAAAAAATCTTATCCTGACAAGTGGCAACTAAAAGCTTACAAAAACCCGGTGAACCGGAACCAAAACTTTACCTGTCCCGGAGTGTACTCAGCAGTCCCACCCGCTACAGCCTCCGACTCGCTTACTGGAACGCTGAAGAAAACTGTTTTCGCACAACCGAATTAATTGATCTTGGATACGCACCGGAAAATTTCCTGCACTACCCCAATAATACCTGTTTCCACCTGGATACAGACCTTGTACACCATATTGAAAAACTTTGTGGTCGTGACATGGAACCAGAGCTGGAGCAACTGCTATGGCCCTTTGTAGACCCAACCGTACAACGCAAAATGGAGCATTTCTTTTCACGGGCCAATCGTAGCACCCGCTTCAAACCAGGGATACAATTGCTCTCTTTTGACGGGCGCCCTGCTCACTCCTTTGACAAACGAAGGCTCCATTTTCTCCGTTTTGGTTCAACCGACCAGGGGAGCACTCTGCAGATGCCTGCCCGTCTTGAGGCAAAACTCCTCAACCGATCACGTGATGAACTTGAACAGTATTTTCTGGAAGAGGAAGCCCGTCTTCGTGAGCATGAATTAAAATCCTACCTCTATGCCGCACTCAACCTGCAGAAACACTTCACCGAGGCATATGCACGAAGCATCCCTCAAGCCCTGGAACCTGAGAAAATAGACGAGGCCTTTATGGAGGAGTTTTGCCTTCTGAACAAAAACAAGGATTTCTGGCAGGAGCGAACCAATTACGACGCCCTACCCGATTACCTGATTCGCTATCTTATTCTCTTTTTTGATTCAAGTTTTCCACATCGAAACCCAAGATTCGCTCAGGCCAGAGAATTCATGGACGGGCACCGAGGGTTTAGGTGGCCGGAAAGAAAAAATACGATCCGCAAAGATGACATATCTGCAATTTTTGAAGAATCGGAAGAGAGCCTCAGAAAAGCTGACAAAAAAGAAATCACACGATTGTACCGTACCAAAGCGAAAGCTCTGCATCCAGATACGGGTGGGGATCAGGAGAAGTTTATTCGTCTTACTGAGGCATACGAGCTTCTACTGCGCGAAAAGGGATAGTAAATAAAGTGAAATCAAATTGCTTTCCATTGTGAAAATACTAGGAGAGAAAGGCTAAAGTTCAATGAATGAGGTAACTAAAAAAGTAACTTTATTATTCTCTGGATTCACTTTTATTCTCTCAGGGGGAACTCTGGGATATATGTACCTGGAGGGGTATCCTTTTACAGATGCACTCTATCTGACCATAATTACTGTGGCTACAGTTGGATATGGAGATATGGTTCCGCACCATCCTGCCGGTAAACTATTGACCGTAGTACTGGTACTGGTTGGGGTGAGTTTTGTAATGTATATGTTCAGTAAAATTGTTGAAGCCATGGTCGAAGGAGGCCTACGTGAAATCCTGGGGAAACGTCAAATGATAAAACAGCTCAATAAATTGCATAATCACTACATTATCTGCGGGCATGGACGCATCGGCAGCGTTATTTGTCAGATTTTACAAGAAAGCGACAAACCTTTTGTTGTCATTGAAAAGAATCCAGATGAAATCCAGAAAATTTTATCCAAGGACTATGTTGTAATAGAAGGAGAGGCATCCCAGGATGATATCCTACAAAAGGCTGGGATAGAGCGAGCTTTGGCATTAATTGCCGTTGTCTCCTCAGATGCAGATAATGTCTTTATTACCCTTACCGCCAAAGGAATAAACCCTCAGATTGTTGTACTGGCCCGATCCAGTGGAGAAACAGGCGCAGAAACAAAATTGAGACGAGCAGGTGCTGATAAGGTTATTTCTCCCTATTTTATCGGTGGTCGTAGAATGGCCCAGGCAATGCTGCGTCCTAATGTCACTGACTTTATTGACCTGGCTATATATACCCGTGATATGGGATTGCGTCTCGATGAGATGCTGGTCACAGAAAATGCATTTATAAATGGTAAAACTCTTATCGACTCAAATTTACGGCAAAAATACAACATTATTGTTATTGCCATTAAACGAACTGGAGAAGGTATGAGTTTTAACCCCACATCTGACAGTATTCTTCTCGCCGGAGATGTACTCATCGTTCTTGGAAGACCTGATCAAATTTCCGCTCTGGAAAAAGAGATGAAAATCGTTTCTTGTGAAAAGCTGACAGATAAAGTCGAAATCAAATAAGACGCCATCTTCTCGAAATCACTACCAGGTTCCGCTGCCACTAAAAAAGAAGTGCCTGATTGTATACAAGACAAAGAGAGTTGGGACAAGAAAACCTGCCAATCCAATTGGATAGAGATATTGAACTCTTTTCTCAACCTCACCGAACCTACCAGTGAATGAAACAATGCCGACAAAAACACCAAAAATTGAGCCAACAATTCCCATCAGGCCAAACCCAAATGAACTGAAGATGACGGACTGAACATACCTGTTTTGAGATGAGAACATCATCGACAGGAAAAATCCTAAGCCAAGGTTCGCACAACTATACAAAAGACAGCTATACAGCAGCCTTTCCCTTCCAACTCTATATATTTTCTGGGCTTTAGTTAACTGTAGATGCCTGTACGCCGGGTTATAGTTCCGTGCAAAGGCGTTCTCAATAGCCCAGAGAGTGACAACGCCATAGGATAGAAGGGCAATAGATATTCCCCAGGAAGGAAGCCTTGACACCAGGGCGGCGCGGATTGAAAAGAAAAAATATTCATTGGCAGAGTAACAGACCAGTCGCATGGACCAGACCATATACTCTGACCAGAAAAGATCCCAACGGTCAAACTTAGAATTTATCGTCCGTGCGAGTTCGTCAGCCAAAGGTGGGCTCCAGTTTCTCTGCCATTCCAAAAAATAAAGTGATCTGCCCTAAACTGGTTGTTGATAGTGGTGGAAGATTCTTTTTGTTTTCCGACCGTGGTCATGATAATTACCGGAACAACTAAATGTCAACCTGAAAGATTCACCGCCGCCTCCCCTGACAATCTCCTTGAACAGCTTCACTCAAATCCTCAACGTTATGATCTGTTTCAGGTAAACCACAAAAAGTATGGATTTGAGCAAGCAATAATTGTGACCATTTACTGGAGTGGCTCCCTTTGATCAGCGACAACTATAATTCCCGGCTGACGACAATTATTTTTCCCGGATAATTGTGAAATGATTATTTCTGTTCCTCCAAGGAGGAAAAAGAATGA
>JGI10211J34971_10005352_pt1 | contig 10032 bp, 15 predicted proteins | sample Etolagsediment_FD_34971 | JGI IMG/M metagenome (IMG submission 34971)
TCTTTATATAGAGACTCATAGTCAGCTTGTGCTGCGTGATGTAGTTTTTCTTCATAGGTCATGATAGTTTCTCCTTACGTGTTAAACCATACAGCTATGGCTGTCGGTATAGCTAAGCATATAGCCAGTGTCAGTATCTCTAGAAGCATAGTGACCCCCTTATGCGTCTACTACAAAGCCGCTTGTGTCTTTCTTGGCTTGACCCTTAGCATACAGGGCAACGATGTGGCCACCCTTAGGGTCTAGAATGCGCAAGTCGTCTTTGTCACCATTCACCACTGGCAAGCCCTTCCATGTCTTAGCGGCCAAAGCCTTGCGGAATACTGTAGCGACATTCATGCCCCGACTAATAGCGGTCTCCATCATGCCAGCATAAGCCTCATTAGCGCCACTGTAAGACCATGTGAGGTGATAATTCTCAATGTGAGACGTATTGCGGTTAGCTATCTTGGTGTAGTCATAAAACTGCACCCGTGGAAAGAGCTCAAAGATAGTGTAGCCATCCACCTTGATTAGCTCCCAGCGTATATCTGTCGTGCCATTCAAGCGGATCACAGGCTGGATATCACGCTTGTTACAGTATGTCTGAAACTTAGCTATATCTTGCATGAGCTGGATCATAAAGCCCTCACGATCACTGTAGAACCATTGAGCCTTGCGCTCTCGTGCATCCTGAACGCTATGCATTGCACCCCTGCCAGCCGTGTTAAGACAGGATTCGATACAGCCCGCCTGCTCGGCCATGCTACAGCTATTGAATGTCTTACCCTTCACAGCAATCTTCCATGGCTTCATATACAAGATGCCCGTGAGATACTCTGAGCCATCGCCCTTGCGTGTTTTAGCATTTGTGCCTACGCCAATCAGCTTATAGTTAGACATAGTGTGACCCTTTCGTGTGTTATCCTAAGAGAGTGACACATAAAGCTGTGCCACCGTCAAGAGATAAGACGGGCCAAGGGTTCCATATCTACTTACAGTGTAGCATCCCTTAGCCCTGTCTCGGAGCTATTATCGGCGGTTAAACCTAAGCAATCGGGCTTTATTCTAACAATGTCAAACAGCGTTCGGCCTGAGCCTCATAAGTTAAATCCATCGCCGTAACTCTTGAGCATCGCCGCTCGTTCCGTGTCACTTAGGGTCTAACCCGTTAATGTCTTGCCTTAACCGTGGCATTTACTCATTCAGTTTGTCAACACTAAAGTTTAATCTCAGAGTGCTACTTGCGTAGCGTTGCCCCTCTTGAGTGCTAGGGCTTGCTCAGTGGCTCAGGTTGAAACAGTGACTTGGTGTTAGTGTGTTTCGGTGTTTGCCTTCCGATGAATCAGTTATAGCCCGATACTTTCTGAGATAGCAAGAACAAATTGCACATAAAGCTAAACTTTCTTGTAACCTTTTGATTTGTATAAGCTTTATGTGGTTATGTTATGGGATTGCAGGAAAGCTCGTGCGTGTATGTATATACTACCCGTGTGTGCGTGTGTGTTCTTACTCCTGATATAGGGGGAATGTCTTGGCATTGTGCATCAGCGCACCAAAGCCCTAGCTCTGTGCATTAACGCACAAGTTTATGCATCCCTATTGTGTTTCTGTGCACATGTATACAATGGGGGTGTTATATTGTAACACATGGCTAAAAGTCACTTCTCCAATGTGTATACAAATGCAATGAAAACAGTGTCTTAGCATGAGAATATGAACATGTTTTGATCTATTGCTTTGACCATAGCCTAGGCGTTAAGAGCTTTTCCCTGCAATATCAATGCCTTAGCATATAGGCAAGGGGCGGGGGGCGTGGGCCAGGTGGGGGTGCTACGTAGTGTGTATATGTACAAGCACACGGAAGGGGTATTTTAGGCCTAGACATACATGTATACCAATGAGCACACGCAATACGTGTAAAAACGCTAGTAGGGGCCCCATGGACTACAGAAAATATTGACCCCTTTAGGTACTTACCCTATATGAGGGGACTGGGGCTGTGCTAACTTGTTAGCTGTGGCAATAATATGACACATATGTACAACATCTCAGATAATTCTGCAGTGCATATGCATTTTATGGATTGACATAGGGGTACAAATGGTTAAAACTACGTAGTAGTAGTAGCCTATGTAATAACATAAAGTAAAAACATATAGAAGTTATGATAAAGATGTGTTATAACAATATGTTACTACATATCTAAGTAATACAAACAATCATCTAAACTTAAGATATGTAAAAACAGCATGTTACTACATAGAGACATGAAGTAAAAACATAGTGTTACTACATAGGGTGTTGACATACATACTTGTATGCTTTAAGGTAGTTTGTACAAGAGGTATGTATGTACAAGTGTTTCCCTCCTTTCCGTTTGTACTTACATCCTTGTATGTAGTGTGTGTATGGGTAGAATACATATCTGTATTTGCGAGCCTCCCTGTACTCCCTGTACACACACTACTCCCTAACAAACATTCCCTGTAATAACATTAGGTGTTGACACTCATGTCAAAGCCAGTACAACTATATACATCAGACAACATACTTGAACTGTTCTACAGTGCATTAGCAAGTAAGAATAGCAGAGCATTGCTGAACATTCACATCCCACGTAGTGATGTCTTTTACGTTCGTGCTCACCTACAAGAAGTATTCCCAGATAAAGACATGACGTTAGACTACGTAGAACGCATTATGTACCTTGAGGGTATGCTGTCACGTAGAGACGTCCTAGATCCAGACAGAGAGCGTGATGGCGTTGGTTAAGTTTATACCTCTAGTGCTTCTACTCTGTGCCTGTACAACAGTAACTTACACTGCCTCTTGTCCAGCTAGAGATGCCATGTGCCAGAGAAACCAGAATGCAAAGACACTATCTAGTATCGGCTACGGTGAAGCGGCTCTCAGGCTCATGTGTAAGGACACTGATGTTTCTAGTGCTGTTGGCTCAGAGTGCAGTAGCAGGTAGTGTAACTGGTGACTTCTCTAATGGTTATGACAACTCTGTAGTAGACAGTAACAACACGGATGAGACAGTAACCAATAACTACAATGCTACTGGTGCAGGTAGCCCAGCGCCTGTCATGTCTAGCATAGCCCCTACAGTTATGGGTGCAGGTGGTAACGACAGTTGCCTTATCCCCAGCGCTACAGGCATCCAGCTGAGTGTGATAGGCATCTCATCAGGCACCATGCAGCAGGATGAGCACTGTAATAGACGTAAGAATGCTAGACTCCTGGGGTTACCTCAGCAGGTAGGTGGGTTAGGACTACAAGTATCAGCTATTAGTGTCTTGTGCCAAGATCCAGCTGTATTCCGTAGTATGATGCTAGCCAATACACCATGTCCTATTGCAGACAGTAGAACAGGTAAGCTGCTTATGGGGAAGGCAGCTATAGGTAAGTACAGGGATAATCCAGCTTTATTTGTAGTTGGATACAAGTTAGATACAGACTTTTGGGATGCCCTGTTAGGGGTAGGAGAGGACTACCAAGATGAAGAGTCTATTGCAGACAACAGCCCTAAGCTTAGCCTTAGTGAGCGGTTCCGTAGCAGCAAACGCAAACCAGTACGAACTGACAGGTCAACAGAAGATTGACTATCTGATTGACTCTATTGGTGACATCCAGAAGCGTATCAAGGATGGTCAGGTACTCACTGTAGGTGCAGTAGGTTATGCTGGTATTGGTGGTGTCATTGAAGATAATGCACTACAGGATGGTATCATCACTTCACAGGAGCTCAGTGCTTACCTTGAAGCTAAAGAGTTGGTCCTGACACATGACTACGCTGTAGCTCAAACTGCTGAGCAGATGTTCATGCAGGAACACGCAGCTGCCATGAATAGCTTGAGTGTAGCAGTAGATAACCTTACTGCAGCTACATCAGTGATCATGACAGCCGTACAGGTAGCCTCTATTGCAGCTGAGGCAGACACTAAGCCTGAGCAAGTAGCACTACAAGGTATGCTAGAGACTGATGCGTATAGCATTGATGCAGCTGAGACTAACGAGTATAATGAAGCTGTAGCAGCAGTAGAAGAGTTTGCTCAACAGGCTGGTGCTTTCATGGCTGCAGCTAACAATGATGAGCTCACAGCTACTGTAGACAACTACGCAGCACAAGGTAACTTCATGGTAGGTAGCTATACTGCTATCACTTACACGCAGTCTGTAGATGAGTTTGTGATCTCATGGGCTGACTCAGGCTTCGGCACTGGCTTCCAGGGTTACCTCACACCTGAGATGAAGAGTGCAGGTGACGTATATGCTGCAGGTGAATACATCAATGAATATGGCGGGTACCCAACTCAGTAATGGATATTGGTTTTAGCATAGGCGGGTACAACATCAAAGGTTGGATGGTAGCAGTAGCACTGCCTGTCTTGTCTTCAGTTGCAGGTGGTGTGTACTGGTCTTACGATACACTACAGCGTTTCTATGGTGTAGAAGAAGGCATAGCTGAAGTAGCGGAAAATAGTGCTACATTCAAGGCTAAATCTGCGGAGCTTAACACTAGGCTCACTAAAGTAGAGACAGACGCCCAGCGCAACCTGTTAGATGTAGCTAAGGCACTAGAGTCACGTATTCAGACACTAGAGCAAGCTATCGTAGACAATGATGTACGTGGCTTGAACCAGAAGCTAGCTACACTATCCACTAACATGACACAGATCCTGGAGCAGCAGAAGCTTCTACTGGACCTCCGTAGTCAAGTCGATAAGGCCACTACAATTACGGATGGCTTAGGTGATACCTTAGATACGCTACAGACTGAAGTAGACGACATCTGGAAGGCCTACGATTCACTTGTAGATAACCCCCTATAAAGGCAATAACATGGCACGTGACTACAAGAAAGAGTACAAAGATTACCACAGCAAGGAAGTACAGAAGAAGAAACGTGCTTCCCGTAATGCTGCCCGTGCTACCATGGCTAAAGCAGGTAAAGTCACTAAGGGTGATGGCAAGGATGTAGATCACAAGAACGGTAACCCCAAGGACAATAAGAAGTCTAATCTCCGTGTACAAGCTAAGAGTAAGAACCGTAGCTTCCCACGTAACAGCAAAGCAGGAAAGAAATAACCCATGAAAGACTTTAAGGTATGTCAGACATGTAAGACCCCCAGCGCCTGTAAGGCAGCTATGAAGTGTGGTGGCATGGTGAAGAAGAAGATGTCTAAAGGTGGCATGGTCACTAAAGGCTACGCTAAGGGTGGTATGGTAAAGAGCAACTGTGGTGCATCAATGAAGCCTACACAGAAGCGCACTAAGTAAGTACAGCCATGAAGTTCCTAGACAGTGACTCTCCTTGGGCTGCAGCCGATACAGATGGCGATGGTGTAATCACTGAAGAAGAAATCGAACTGTACGAACGTAAGGTACGCTTCGAGAATGAAGACAAGAAGGAAGATGCACAGCGCAACATGGCGTGGTTCGCATTATTTGGTATGCTTCTGTATCCTTTTGCTGTAGTATTGGCTGTAGCTCTGAGTTTGAGTGAAGCAGCTAACATCCTAGGCAGCATGGCTTCAGTCTACTTCGTGTCTGTAGCCGCTATTGTAGCCGCCTTCTATGGAGGACAAGCATACAGTAAGAGCAAGGGCGTAGAACCAAAGAAAGACAAGGTATAGTATGGCTAAAGATCCCAGACTTGAACGTGCAGGCGTAAGCGGCTACAATAAGCCTAAGCGTACGCCTGGACACCCTAAGAAGTCTCATGTTGTCGTAGCTAAAGAAGGCGACAAGATTAAGACTATTCGTTTTGGTGAACAGGGTGCTAAGACTGCAGGTAAACCCAAGTCTGGTGAATCTGATGCCATGAAGAAGAAACGTGCTAGCTTCAAGGCGAGACACGGTAAGAACATCTCTAAAGGCAAGATGTCAGCAGCCTATTGGAGCAACAAAGAGAAGTGGTAACTTAACATGTGGCTAGCTACACTATTGATCTGCTCTACACAAAGCGTAACTAGCTGTAACTTAGCTGCACAGACTAGTGCTCTACTCTTTACTGAAGCTCAGTGTGAGGAAGTTGTAGCTGAAGGTATGTACATCTTTACGCCTACTTCATACTACGTGACAGGTGCTTGCGTTAAACTAGGGGAATCTACTTAATGCCTGCAGCTAAGAATAAAACAAAGCATAGAAGCAAATAGGTTAAACAACATGACAAAGCATTATGAACAATGGCGTAAAGAGCTCGAAGCTATGGGTTTCACTGTAAGTGAAGATGGCTCTGTAGTAGATCACATGGGTAATGCCTGTGCTGGTGAGGACCGCTTCGGTCAGGCCTGGTGTAAAGACCCACGCATCAACGAGCTTACAGCAAAGGGTGTACCTGCACCTAAAGTTAAAGCTGCTCCAGTTAAGGTTGCAGCTGAGGCACCTAAAGCTAAGGCAAAGGCAGTTAAGCCTGAAGATGAGGCTGAAGAGTAATGACTTTAGTTAGCCAGGGTAGACCAGCACGTAAACGGTCTGTATGGGGTCACAACACTGGCACCACTACAGAGACTGTATACACTTGCCCTGCTAACTGTACAGCTGAGGTGACGTTCATACACATTCATAACTCTTCAGGTAACCCTGACATTGATGTTGAATGGTACGTAGCTGAGGATGACTATACATCTCACTTCCTTGAAGGTAAGAACTTAGGTGCTAGTGAGTATCTACAATTCCCTGACATTGAGCTTGTAATGCAGCCAGGTGATCGCATTCAAGTAACACCATCTGTAGCTGCTCACATCGACACTATCCTTACTGTAACTGAGACGTTTAAGCCTGTAGGTTAAGCATAACGGGTATGCAATCTTGTAGGTACATAATCCCGCACACCTGAGTATAACTATGTGTATCGCTGCAGTGCAGCATAACATATACATATAGGAATACAGAAATGTTTAAGAAGTTTTGGGCTACCCTCGTGAGAATGCAAGAAGTACGTGCAGCTGAATATGCACTACGCAACATGACAGACAAACAACTGAAAGACATTGGTGTAACACGCTGTGAAATACGTAAAGCAGTAAGCGCCACACCACATTAAATGAAAAGTGATACCACCCATGGCTAAGAATCTGACTGAAAACCAACAGAAGTTCCTTGAAGTCCTATTCGATGAGGCTATGGGTGATGTGCTCACAGCTAAGAAGATTGCAGGGTACAGTGACAACACTCCTACAAGGCTTATTGTCGAAGCTCTTAAGGATGAGATTGCGGAAGCGTCTCGCACTCACTTTGCACGTCTTGCGCCTAAAGCTATTATGGCTATGGGTAATGTTCTTGATGATCCTACTCAACTAGGTGTACGTGACAAAATGACTGCAGCTAAGGACTTGCTTGACCGTGCAGGCCTCGGCAAGGTAGATAAAGTGGATGTTACCTCATCTAGTGGTGGCATTTTCTATCTCCCACCTAAAGAAGGTAACAACGAGTAAGCCTGTGCCTGCATTAGAACTGATAAGAGACTCTGGCTACTGGGAATTACCTAAGCCACACAAGGGTGAAGAACGTATTTGGCACCCTGTAGTACGTATAAGTAGACGAACAGTACCCTTCGGCTATATGATTGACCCAGATAATGAGTTAATGCTGCTACCTATTGAGGCTGAGCTAGAAGCATTAGAGCTTGCAAAGCAACACTTGAAGCAGTATAGTTACAGAGACGTTGCCCGTTGGCTAGTTAGGCAGACAGGCAGGCATATCTCACACATGGGTTTGAAGAAGAGGGTTGACATTGACCGAAAACGTAAGAAAACAGCTCTTATTAAACGCAGACTTGCCAAGCAGCTCGAAGAAACGCTCAAGGAAATCCAGAAGCTCGAAGAAGGTCACATCGGAGCCTACCGCATCAAAGAAGATTGAGCCTGAACAGCCTAAACAGACGGTCCCAGCTACAGTTAAGGCAGCTGATTTCGACGTTGAAGCTGCACAAAGCGTAATCTTTAAGCCTAACCCTGGTCCACAGACTAACTTTCTTAGTGCATCTGAGCGTGAAGTACTATATGGGGGCTCAGCTGGTGGTGGTAAGTCATATGCTATGCTTGCTGACCCACTACACGGCCTAAACAACCCTAACTTTAGTGGTTTGCTTGTACGTCACACTACTGAAGAGCTCAGAGAACTCATTCAGAAGTCACAGGAGTTATATCCTAAGGCTATTCCTGGCATTAAGTGGTCAGAACGTAAGTCATCATGGATCAGCCCTACTGGTGGACGTCTCTGGATGTCATATCTCGACAAAGAGATGGACGTTACACGATATCAAGGTCAGGCTTTTAACTGGCTCGGCTTCGACGAACTTACTCAGTGGCCTACACCCTACGCTTGGGACTATATGCGCTCACGTTTGCGTAGTGCACATGCTAAAGAGCTAGGTTTGTACATGAGAGCTACGACTAACCCTGGTGGTGCAGGTCATGCTTGGGTTAAGAAGATGTTTATCGACCCAGCGCCCTACGGTCAATCCTTCTGGGCTACTAACATTGAGACAGGTGAAGAGATCCGCTTCCCTGCAGGTCACAGTAAAGCTGGACAGCCTCTGTTTAAGCGTAGGTTCATCCCAGCTAGCCTTTTCGACAACCCATACTTGGCTGAGAGTGGCGACTACGAGGCTATGCTGCTCTCCCTACCTGAGCACCAGCGTAAGCAGCTCCTAGAGGGTAACTGGGACGTCAATGAGGGTGCAGCATTCCCTGAGTTCAACCGCAACATACACGTAGTTGATCCCTTTGATATCCCTAAGTCCTGGACACGCTTCCGTGCATGTGACTACGGTTATGGTTCCTACACTGGTGTCGTATGGTTTGCTGTAGGTCCAGATGAACAGCTTATCGTATATCGTGAGTTGTACTGCTCTAAGGTTACAGCTATTGATCTAGCTGACATGATCTTGGACATTGAGAATAACGATGGTGGCATACGTTATGGGGTACTTGACTCCTCACTATGGCACAAACGTGGTGACACAGGGCCTAGCCTAGCTGAACAGATGATCATACGAGGTTGCCGTTGGCGTCCATCAGACCGATCACGAGGCTCACGGGTTGCAGGCAAGAACGAGATACATAGGAGATTACAGGTAGATGAATACACTGAAGCCCCTCGAATGGTTATCTTCTCATCCTGTACAAACCTTGTTGCTCAACTTCCCTCTATTCCTCTAGATAAGCGTAACCCAGAAGACGTAGACACAAACGTAGAAGATCACCTATATGACGCACTACGTTATGGGGTCATGACACGCCCTCGCAGCTCACTATTTGACTTTGACCCTACAACCCAGCGCACTGGCTTTCAAGCCGCAGACACAAAATTTGGTTATTAGCATGAGAGTATGTAACGTCTGTAAAGTAGAGAAATCTCTAGATTCTTACCATAACTGCAAAAGGTTTCCTCTAGGAAAAACGTATACCTGCAAGCCTTGCGCAAAAGAGAAGACCCGTAAATGGTCCAAAGAAAACCCAGACCGAAAGAAAATAGCCTCTATAGCAGAATACAAAAAGAATAAAGCTGCTTATATTGCTAGGGTAGCTAAGCGCAGGGCCGCAAAACTTAAAGCTACACCTCCTTGGTTATCTGAAAAGCAACTTCATGATATGACCGTTATATATACTGTCTGTGACAGAGTGTCAAAACAAACAGGCAAATCACATCACGTAGATCACGTAGTGCCTCTTCAGGGAGAAAATGTATGCGGATTGCATGTACCTTGGAATCTAGCTATAATACCAGCAAAAATGAATCTCTCTAAGAGCAACACACACTAAGGATACTGAACATGGCAGATATGGATGAAATGTCGTTTGAGACGGATGAAGTTATCTCAGCGGAGGGGCTAGACGATAAGCTTATGCCTTCTGTTTCTGCAGTAACGGCATTCGTACACGACAGGTTTAAACGATCAGAAGATGCACGACTTACAGATGAGACACGGTGGCTGCAGGCATACCGTAACTATCGTGGTATCTACGGCCCTGATGTACAGTTCACTGAAACTGAGAAGTCACGTGTATTCATTAAGGTCACTAAGACTAAGACATTGGC
>JGI10211J34971_10005353_pt1 | contig 10031 bp, 13 predicted proteins | sample Etolagsediment_FD_34971 | JGI IMG/M metagenome (IMG submission 34971)
GTCAGGAAGCACTCATGATTGGCGATCACCAGGAGTGGTTTCGAATGGGGAATATGCTCGGTACCTTTCACTTTGATATGATACCAATAGCGAAAAACGGTGCGGCTGGCGAACCACACCATGAGCGCCAGAAAATGAACCTTTCGGTTCTCTGGGATGCGCAGTTTCCAGTACAACAAGGGGACAGCTTTTTGATATTCCGCATATGCAGGACCCAGATGTTTTCTGAGAATGGGTTCCTGAATGAATCTGAGGAAGAGGAAACCCGAGATGATAAAAGTAACCCAGAGGATCATGGCCAGGGAGTGGAGACCAAGGTAGAGAAGCAATATTCCCAGCAAATAGATCTGGAAAAACCAGAAATTAGGGTGTCTGGTACGAGCATAGGATCCCATGTCGACCAATCGTACAGGTCGTGGTTCAAAATGGATATGACCATTGCCAAACCGGAAGAGCATCAGGGTGGAGACGGTCATCCCCATGAAGCCGAGCATGATCAGCAGCCAGTCGAGAAAATAGGGTGTCTGCCCAGCAGATGATATTTCAGTATTGGCAATTAACCAGGAGAGCAGGAGCGGCAATCCCAGGAGCTTCAGGATACCGCCCAGGAAATTACGAAAATGAGTGTGGACTTTCAGCATGCGCTCAGTATAATCATAATTCAAAAATCAGGATACCTTTTTGGCAGAAGGAATGGGTATCAATGAGAGGCTCAGCCAGGGAAAATATATTAATCTTTCCTCGGGTTAAGCCCTTGCTCTCCCTACCACTCTCTCATATATTCCCGCTCGCGCTTTAAAAGATGTACCAATTCGTCTCGAATGATTGAGACCCTAAATTGAATAGAAAAAATATTGAATACCTATGCATATGGGGAATCCCAAAGAATGAAGTTTGAAACAGAAATTATTAGCGATACCCTGGTTGTGCGGGTACAGAATACCACCTTCGATGTCCGGGGGGTCAAAGCCTTCAAACGGGATATATTTCTGGCTATTGCCGAATCTGATTTCAAGAATATTGTTATCAACATGGAAAATGTAAGAATGGTTGACAGCACAGGTCTCGGCGGTCTTCTTTTCGCCAAGCGGCAGGCCACCATCAAGGGTGGAGAATGCTATCTGGTCAGCCCGCAGCAAAAGATCCTTTCGCTGATAAAAATTTCCAAGCTGGAAGAGGTCTTCAATATTGTTGATACTGAAGATGCCGTTGTCAAAAAGACGCCGAAACCAAAACCGAAAAAGAAAAGTTAATATCATCTGATTTGCTTGAAATGAAAAGAGCAGCCAGGGGCTGCTCTTTTTTCTTAAAGGAAACAGGGACATTTAAAATCCGGAAGCGGGGGAATACGACCAGACCGATGCCCCTGTTAATTCATGACAAAATTAGTAATAAAACCAGCCAAGTCAAACAATTTTGTTGAATAATTTTTAAATAATTATGATTGTGGTTCAGGAAAGCGGACGTCTGAAGCCTGGCGAGCCCAGAATGGGGTCATCTTTGGCTTAAATGGGGAGGTGCCTCGTTGTAGATATCACTCATAAGCAATTTGTGCATGTCATTTCGAACCCCGTCTGTCTGGAAACAAATAGGAAAAGAGCATAACAGTTATGAATGCCAGGGCAAAGGCGGAAAAGCGCACCGTTATCCACTCTCCCACGGGGTCAATGATGGTAAACAGCGTTCCAGAACTCATCCCTGCAATAATTCCCGCCTTGCTCACCTTCTTCCACCACAGGGTCAGAAGCAGTGCAGGCCCAAAGGACGCACCCAAACCCGCCCAGGCATAGCTGACCATCTCAAACACCAACTCTTCAGATCGCCAGGCCAAACCAAATGCCACGATCCCAATGAGGATGGTGAGGAACCGTCCGATCAACAGCAGATCGATCCGTTCCTTGATGCCCTGCCAGTAGTGACCGATAAAATCTTCTGTTATGACTGTGGTTGAAACCAGGAGCTGGGAGTCTGCAGTGGACATCATGGCCGCAATAGCGCCTGAAATGAAAATTCCAGCGACCCAGGGATGGAGAAGATGTTGAGCCAGAATGGGCATGATCTTCTCCGGATCATCCAAAGCCCCAAGGGATGTCAATGCGTTTCCTTCGTACATCAGCGTTCCTGACTTCAACAGGAAAGTTCCTGCCAGCCCGATAAACAGACTACCAAAAAAGGCGGGCACCGCCCATGCGATGGCGATACGGCGGCTGATCTTGATATGCTTCACCTTGTCAATGGCCATGTAACGTGTCAGGAGATGGGGCTGACCCATATATCCCAGACCCCAGCTCAAGCCGCCGATGGCAGCCGCCAGGGCTGCCATGCCCGCCTTTCCGCCAAACAGGGTATGAGGCTGGAGGTCGAAGGTGGTTGCTGGAAGGGCATTTATCTCCAGCAGAGCCACCAGGGGCAGGATCACCAATGTTCCGATCATAATGATGCCCTGGATCAAGTCGGTCCAGGCCACTGCCAGGAAACCGCCCAGAAGAGTGTAGAAAATAATGATCACCGCCCCCAGCATCATTCCCTGCATTTGGGATATCCCAAAGGTGACGTTGAGCACCTTGCCGGCTCCTGAAAATTGAGCGGCCACATAAAAGGTGAAGAAGAAGGTGATGATGATGGAAGCCAGCAGGCGTAGTGTGCCGTTGGTATCATCAAATCTTTTGGCAAACAGTTCCGGCAAGGTGAGAGCACCATAGGTTTCGGTAGCCTCTCTCAACTTTCTGGCGATGATGAACCAGGAGAAAATGATCCCGGAAATGCATCCCAGAACAGTCCAGAGTTCCAGCAATCCTGCCACCAGGGCCGCACCAGGCAAACCGAGAATCAACCAGGCAGACTCCCCGGACGCCCTCTCTGAGAAGGCTATCACCCAGGGACCCAGTCTCTGCCCGCCCAAGGCAAAATCTTTTATATTCTTTGTCTGGCGTGCAGTAAAAATCCCAATTCCCATGATCAGAAAGAGGTAAAGTACAAATCCAATCGTAACCGGATCCATGTGCTGATTCCTTTTGTTGTAACTATAAGTAGCGGGTGCCAGGTGGAAACTAAAAAAAAATGGCTAAGGGGCATCAGAATTCTGCTTCACGGAGAGTCACGGCCCTGGCAGGGAATTCACAAAGGAATCCACATAAAAAAACTGATATGACTGGCTCCGCTGACTAAATTCCCAGCAATATGATCAAGCAATTAATGGTTAGGTACCTCCTGGGGGCAGTCTTGCTTCCCTGTTTGGCTTTGGGCTGGGAATGGGCACCGGATACACTGGAATTTCATGATTCGGGTTTTGACAGTGAACTCTTGCGCTTGAAGGTGCCGGAAGCATTTGCCCAGAGCAGTCTCAAACTGGAAGTGTTTGCGGACTCATCCTGGCAGCTGTTTCAAGGAAAACATCCCCTGGGATTTGCAGAATCCCTCCATCTGCTTGGTTTGACGGATCAGCTGGTGGAATACCAGATCCATCATGACCGGGAAGCCGAGCTGTTAACAGCCTATCGCTCCCGGCGTGTCTTTGCCTTGATCTCCGGTCTGGGAGGGAGCACCTATCTGCTATTCACTGCTCAAAAAAACTGGGTGTATCAAATCCCGGGATATGCCGCCCTCGCAGTGGGCATCGCGCGTTATCTCGAAAGTCGAAAACTTGAGATTCAAGCCCTGCGAGAGTTTTATTATTATCAATCCCTGATCAGTCCCAGTGACATCCAGAGACGGGTGGATGATTATAATTTTAGGCTCTACCAGTATCTTTCCAACGCAGGGATTCAATTTCGTGAAGGCTAAAATGTCGTTAATGCTTCTCCTCGCGGCATTTGTCTCACATCTGGCGGCCTATGAGATCTACCACCAGGCGCCGGAGCAATTCTTGCAAGGTGTTCCTGGTCAACTGGAGGTCTTTCTACCGGATTATCTGGATCAGGTCGATCATGTAAAACTGTTCTTGCGTCCCAACGGCCAATCGGTCTATGAAGAACTCCAGTTCTACCCGCTTGAGGGGGCCTGGTTTTGCGATATCCCGGCAGCCTATATGAACACCGATACCCTGGCCTATTTTATCAGTGCTTCTTTTGGTCCGGCTGGTTTCGCTGCCCTGCCTGCACAGCAACCGGATCAACATCCCTTTCGGGTGCCCCTGCTCAAGTTTAGCACCAAGAACAAGCGTTATGAACCCGAGTTGATCAAGGAAGCCGTCGAGAGCTTCAAGGTGGTCCCCTGGAAGCCGACACCCCAGGTCAGATCGAATAGATTCCCCGTGATCTATATTCCCAAACCGAATTCCGCCTTTGTGGAGAGCGGCTATATTAAAATAGTGGGAACCCGCAAAGCAACGGCAGAGGATCTTTTGCGCTCCATGCTTTACCTTTGTCTCGAGGAAAATGCCGATGCCATCACCTCCCTGAACTATTCCTTGCTTGCTGAAAAGCCCAGCGCAGACCAGCTGGATGGCCACATTGAGCTGGAAGGCGTCTATTTGCGCAGAGCGGCAAAGAAATGATCCCTGGCACATCTTGACATTGCGCAGTGCCTGGATTTTACATAGTTTATTCCCGCATGTTTTTGAAATCAGGATCATGAATCCCTTATTATCTTTTCACAGGAGTGCAGTATGCCCGAAGAACTGAAAGACGACCAGGAAATCACTGAAATCCAGGAATCTGTTGATCTGGACAATTCCGATAGTCGGATGACCTTTTTAAAGTCTCAGCTGAATGATCTTCTGGACGGGATCAACAGCAGCTACGGACAGGATCTCATGGAAGAGCTGCTCATACGCCTGGAAAAAACCATTGAAGATTACAATGTTGAAGTCTCCAAACTCATGGGTAAACTAAAATCTGGCAAAATCTTTGAGGAGGACACCCCCGATGAGGATTCCGGGTTTGGTGATCACAGCCTGGAAGATGACTTCTCTGCTGAGGACGAGGCATCCGAGAGTAATTTTGATGATCAGGAAGCCGAAGACGCAGATATCATCGCCAGAATGCGCAAACGCATTACTCACGATTAGACCTCCTTTTTACCATGTCCCAAAAACTGCATGAGCTTCCTTCCAACAGGGAGATACTGGTTCGCATCCAGAAAAATATTATCCAGGCCCGGGGATTTGTTGACACCCTGATCGCGGAAACGGCAGACCCTTCCAAAATAGGCCCTGGTACCAAAAGAGAAGTGTGGGAGTCTGAATCAAAGGCATTGCAGGAACAGTTGGTTCAGCTTGAAAAGATCCTGGAAAAATTAACGGCGAGGACTGAAAATGAGTGATGGATCAAGAATGCATGGTATTGCAGCACTGGTGAAGACCCATGATGCTGAACTACGGGCCGCCCTGGAAACATCGCGCAGCGGATTGTTCAGAGATCCTGCTGGGGAGTGTTTTGTCAAATCCAACGTCCCACTAGGCAACAAGTATGCTGATGAAGTCATCGGGATCTTTGCCGATGTGGCTGATTTGGACTTTTTTTACAAAATCTATCTGGATGGTACGAGCTGATTCCTGATCCCTTGATCTTTGGATAGCAATTTGCATAGACCAATTCAGCCGGACTTGATTGGCTGATATTTGAAACACAATTAATGACACATAAAAATTAAAAGGAGGCACATATGGCCGATAAAATGGCAGTTGTCCCAAGACCAGTGAACGAACCCATTCTGAATTATGCACCGGGCTCACCTGAGCGCGCGGAGCTCAAAAAAGTCCTGGCAAAAATGAAGTCGGAAGTGATAGAGATCCCTGTCATCATTGGCGGGAAGGAGATCTATACCGGGGATACGGCAACCAATGTCATGCCCCACAATCATGGCCATGTCCTGGCGAAATACCATCAGGCTGGCTCAGCTGAGATCGCTGCGGCCATCGAAAATGCTTTGGAAGCCTGGAAAACCTGGTCAGTGATGCCCTGGGAGAGTCGCGTGGCCATTTTCAAGCGCATGGCGATGTTGTTGGCTGGTCCCTACCGGCATATCCTCAACGCGGCGACCATGTTGGGACAAAGCAAGAATGCCTTTCAGGCCGAGATCGATTCTGCCTGTGAGCTCATTGACTTCTTTAATTTCAACGCGGCGTATCTCCAGGAAATCTATTCTCAACAACCGCTCTATTCACCTGAAGGCACCTGGAATCAAGTCGAACATCGCCCCCTGGAGGGCTTTGTATTTGCCGTAACACCATTCAATTTTACGTCCATCGCAGGAAATCTTCCCACAGCGCCGGCCCTCATGGGTAACGTGTCCCTGTGGAAACCGGCTTCTTCCTCAGTCTATTCAGCATACTATCTGATGAAACTCTTCAAAGAAGCAGGTCTACCCGATGGCGTGATCAATTTTATTCCTGGCAGAGGCTCTGTGGTCGGTCCTACTGTCATGGCCAGCGAGCATTTGGCAGGTATCCACTTTACCGGCTCCACGGCTGTCTTCCAGGGGATGTGGAAAACGGTTGGCGATAACATTGCCAAATACAAGACCTATCCCCGGATCGTTGGTGAAACCGGCGGGAAGGATTTTATTGTAGCCCATGAGTCCACCCCCATGGAGGTGTTAAGAACTGCCGTTATCCGCGGTGCCTTCGAATATCAAGGACAGAAATGTTCGGCAGCTTCACGCGTCTATATTCCCCGTTCCCTTTACTCAGAGTTCAAGGCAAGCTATGTGGCCGAAGTGGCCAAGATCAAACAGGGTGATGTGGAAGATTTTGGCAATTTCATGAATGCCGTCATCGATGCCGGGGCATTTTCTGATATTACCGCCTATATCGACTATGCCAAAGGACGGACAGATGCCGAGATCCTCACCGGTGGGGGCTATGATGATTCCACAGGCTATTTTATCGAACCTACCACCATTGTTACCACAGATCCCCACTTCAAGACCATGGAGGAAGAGATCTTTGGTCCCGTTGTGACCATTTATGTCTATGATGAGACCTGGGACGAGATCCTTGATATAGTTGATGGCACCTCACCTTATGCTCTCACCGGGGCGGTGTTGGCCAATGACCGGGATGCCATTCAGTTGGCTTTGACAAAGCTGCGTCACAGCGCCGGTAATTTCTATATCAACGATAAACCAACTGGTGCGGTTGTTGGGCAGCAGCCATTTGGTGGAAGCCGGGCATCGGGGACCAACGACAAGGCCGGATCCATCTCGAATCTGATCCGGTGGATATCCCAGCGAACCATCAAGGAGAACTTTATCCCGCCTACGGAATTTCCATATCCTTTCATGGGAAAAGAATAGTCGGGAATATTGCAAAGGTCTGTGGCGACTTCTGTCGTCACAGACCAATTCAATCGCATGAACCATATCCAACAGCTTAAGATCAATGGCCGCAGCGTTCTTAAACGGCCAGCACCTGCAGCCCGTGAGGGAAGTTTGGTGTTGCTGCATGGCTATGGTGCCGATGAATATGATCTCATGGGATTGGCTCCCTTTTTTAGCGAAAAACTGGATATTCTATGCATCAGAGCACCGGGGGCGACCCCCTTCGGCGGTGCCTCCTGGTTCGATATTGATATGAATGCCCAAGGCGATCTCCGATTTAACGCCGACCAGGCATTGGCCAGCGGTGGCTGGGTGATCGAGCTGATCGCTGAACTCACTAAAAGTGAAGATATCCCAGCTGGCAAGTTGATTTTGGGCGGTTTTAGCCAGGGAGCTAGCATTTCCATGCTGGTAGCTTTGATGCAGCCCCTGCTGATCAAGGCCTTGCTGGTGATGAGCGGAAGATTGACACAGGGGGCCGACGCGCTGATCAAACAGAAGGATTTATTGAAACAATTGCCTGTTTTCGCTGGCCATGGGATTCAGGACCAGGTCATACCCATTTCCTACGGACGGGAAATTGTGTCCTTCTGGGAAACACTTCCCGTAGAGCTCACCCATCATGAATATGCCATGGGGCATGAGATCAATCAGGCTGAATTAGCAGACATCCAGATCTGGATGGATCAACTGATCTGATCCCTTAAATTTGATTCCAACCATTTTTCCTGGGTATCCTGGGGGAAATCACGCCTTAGCTTTTTACCCAGTTTTTGTTGGGCGCGCTGCAAACTATTGCTCACCAGCTTATGTTCTATCACCTCATTTTTGTTGATCCCGATCTGTTCCATGAGTGCTGTGAGACGGTCACCCAAGGTCCGTACCAGCCACGGTTCATCAAGAGAGACATAGGCGATTGGCGGGGCAAAATCACTGCGCAGGTTGAGAAAATCTAAGATTCTCTGGTCTGGTTCAGGGATGGGGTAGCGCTCCAGGAGGTGGAGGGAATAGGTCGTGTCATTGGATCTTTTGTGGGAATGCATGAGGGCAGATGGGGTGATCAGATCTGAATCCATGATGAACACATCCCCCTTTGCATGTCCACTCGGAGGAGTATTGACGTCCAACTCGCTCAAATCCTTGACCAGATGGACAGAAATTCCAGCATTGGCGAATAACCTGCGATAGTGGTCCAGAGAGTTGTGAAAATGTATCACGGAGATGGGTGTGTATCCATGGGAAAGAGATTCCCGGATACCTCGAACGATGTCTTGCTCCTTGAGCGCTTGGCTGGACCACACGCGGTCCCTGTATGCTGGCTTTGATTTAAACAGCCCCAAAAAAACCTCCTTCCCAAGATCATTGGTCTGGAAAAATTAGATTGCCCGCATTGTGTCCCTGGACGCGAAGTTGGGCTTTTAGGCTTTGGTTCTGTCAAACATAAAAGATATTCTGTGCAAAGAAAGCATTCTGCAAATAAATATATCTAAAATTGTCACCATTTGAATAAGAATGCATCTATTAAGGAGGAGGCGAAGATGAAAATAAAACATTTGATGATGACACTGAGCATTGGAGCAATGATGATCGCTTGTAACGGGAATGGTGATAGCAACAGTGGTGTTGAGCAGGAAACTGTCCACATCTCTGGTATGGTCAAAGATGGCTACCGTCAGATAAACATGTCGGTGAGCGGGGAAACAGAGTTGCTCACCGTATATCGTGGGGACTACATAAAATTCTATCTGGATGATGGGGGGGATCCTCGAACTGACTATCAACTGGATATACCTGAACTTCAGGTAAGCACGGTTCTGAAGGACAATGCTGCTGAACAGCCCTACTTCAAAATGAAGAAATCTGGAAAATTCCAATTCCGGATAGGTGATAGAATGGGAATCATAAACGTGGTTGAATTGCGACAGGCAAATTATTCAGAACTATCTGCTGAGGAAGCCTGGCAATTATTGAGAAAGGATCCGCCCCTGCTCCTGGATGTCAGGACCCAGGGCGAATTTTATCGGGGATACATAAAGAATGCCACCCTTATCCCGCTTCAGGAATTGCAAGCCCGTAGCCATGAGCTGGAACAGTATAAAAATCAGCCTATACTGATCTATTGTGCAACAGGTAATCGCAGTACAACAGCGGCCAAAATTCTATTGGATCAGGGCTTTAAGAACGTCATGAACCTGAGAATGGGTATTGTTGGCTGGGCCAGCAAGGGATATGATATTCAGTTTAGATAGATGAAAATGATGAGAAAAAAAAAGAGGAGAGCGACGCTCTCCTCTTTTTTTTATGATCGATTTCTAAAAGTCGGTTAATTAGAGAGGCACTTTTCGCAGGTACCCTCAAGCTCAAGATGAAAGGACTCAACACTAAATCCATGCGCTTGATTAAAATGTTGAATGATCCCGGATTCGACGAGGTCAACATCATACCAGGTGCCGCAAGATTTACATCGAAAATGGTCATGACGATCGGTCTTGCCGTCAAAGCGGTCCTGGGCGTCGTCCTTCAGCTTTAAGACCTGGCCAGATTCTACCAATTGATGGAGATTCCGATATACTGTTCCCAGGCTGATGTTGGGGATAACCTTGCGAGTCTCTTTATAAATCCAGTCTGCAGTGGGGTGAATGACCGTATTCTGCAGAACGTTTAAAATTGTTTCACGTTGCTTGCTATAGCGCTGTTTAATGGTTTCCATAAGTTCAAGTTAAGCCCTGTCAAAGGGAATTCAAGAAAAAATAGTAATCGTTACTATTTGT
>JGI10211J34971_10005354_pt1 | contig 10030 bp, 6 predicted proteins | sample Etolagsediment_FD_34971 | JGI IMG/M metagenome (IMG submission 34971)
TTCCTTCCCGAGACGGATCGGTTTGAGGATTTTGAAGACTCGCTGGATGCTGCCGGCGTAAGCGGCATGGTGAAGGATGTGGAGTACAGGGAGGTTGCTTTGACCATGCCGACATTCGAATTCGAGTCGGAGTTCAGCCTGGCCGAGACCCTGGCGGCGATGGGCATGCCTATTGCATTCTCAACCGCAGCGGACTTCTCGGGCATGACTGGTAACCGCGACCTGGCGATTGCAGAGGTCCTGCACAAGGCATTTGTCTCTGTCGATGAGGCCGGCACGGAAGCTGCAGCCGCCACCGCAGTGGTGATGAGGTTGACTGCGGCCGCAGAAGAGCCAGTCGAGGTCACGGTTGATCATCCTTTCATCTTTCTCATCCGCGACGTTGAGACGGGTGCCATTCTGTTTGTAGGACGCGTGGTAAACCCGAGCGCGTAGTCCAATCGAGCGCTTCAGAGATGCCATTACACGAGAAAGTCACTTGGTGGTTCTAATCCCTCTAAGCGGGCTGTTAGCTCAGCAGTCTAGACCTCAGTCCTGATAAGGCTGAGGTCCCTGGTCCGAGTCCAGGATAGCTCACCAGCGCCCCTGGGAGATTACCCATTCGCCTTCTTCTCGAAGATGAACGTGCAGTGGTCCTTGCCGTAGGCAACGGTGTTCTCCCAGGAGCCGCCCCTGTGGAACTCAAGGTTAGGGAAGGCCTTGGGGAAGAAGTCCCGGTCCACCTCGCAGAAGAACTGTGTCAGCTCCGGCGTTCCTGTCTCATTGTACAGACGGCTGAAGAGGCAGTTCCTCACTTCATAGCTGAGGACGTTGTCGCTCTGTTCAACTATAGTCCTCTCGACGAACCGGCCGATTCCTGCTCTGCCCATTAAATCGTAGAACGACAGAAGTCTTTCCATATCATCGTCGCCTTGAATGCTCAGCGATTTCACGTTCTGTAGTTGCTCACGGGAGCCTATCGGTACCAGTATATCTCTCATCATCTCCAGCGCCCTCTCTCTACCCAGCCTCTCCATGAGATTGAGGTAAACTGCGACGCTTAGACACACCCGCTGGGCGAATTGTGCCTCCTCGCCTTTTTCAGTGGCCCAGGGGGTGTTGGCGAATACCGTTCTCTTCCTCTGAAGGCATTTCAACAAAAAGGCAGGCCATGACCAGCCGATCCCCTTGTTCAGTATGGACGCGATGGTCCTGATTTCGTTGAGTTTCATGCTCGTTGATTCCTCCTGTGCGGTCTCCTGTGATGCAATTTTAGGCGTCTCGCGCTGCGTTTACTGCGTCAGGCTGGTGATACCGAACCGGGGGCTTTATTCACAGGGGTGCAGTCCAGCTAATTGTATCACGGGCATAACGCTGGTACAAGATATATGGCTTCAACAAGGCTGGCCCCCGACGATCAGGGCCGCGCGCCAGCTTGTAGAAACATGCAGTTGCCAGTGGGCAGGGGCATAATTCTGGTAAGAGCAGATATACAGGGAGTACACGGCCCTTTGAGTTGGTGTATCAAGAGGATTATAGGGAGCGAATAGAGGCGAGGAGAAGGGAATTATTCCTTAAGAGTGGTAAGGGCCGCGAGTTTTTAAGAAGTTGTCCATTAGCTCAGCAGGTTGGAGCGGTCGGTTGAAGGAGTCGCTCGCCACGGCGAGTCGTTGTCGCCCAAGGCGACCCTCAGGAGACCTATGGAGACCTCTGGCGACCTGCGGCCACAGGTCCCTGGTTCGAGTCCCGGATGGTCCATCACCAAATCTGAGATATAATACGCTGATTACTGTCTTCGGCATAAACATTGCACTGTCTTTGCCTTCTATAGCCATATTGACAAGCCAATCGTGCAGGATTACACTTGCTCTACTTCTACGTCTATTAATGGAGGTTGTCAATGGCTGCCAAAGGTAGAAAAATAAGAAGCGACATAACAGTAGGTGGTATCGAGAGGAAACTAGATCTCAAGCCAGGTACAATTAAAAATCCGGATGGTAGAAAGGCAAGAAAAGATAAAAAGTTAGCCACTTTGCAGAAAGAGGCAAAGAGAAAAAGTCGGACTTAGCGGATATGGGTATTTTCGACGCAGGAAAACAGAGAAAAGCTTTCAGAATTTCAACGAAAAAGGTAGAATGGTCGATTGCTGCTGGACCAGGTCATCTTGACACTTATATGCTGAAAAAGAAAATACCTCCAATCTCTAAGTGTAGAGAATGTCCTACAAAGCTTAGATGGGGAGAAGCAGGTTATAATTTCGACCATCGTGACAATAACCCAGCAAACAACAGCCAGAGAAACTGTTATCTGGTATGCAGCAACTGCCATAGCAAGGCAACCAAGATTAGGAAGGTGAAGGCGAAAGGTTTCTTAGGACAACCAGTAATCAAGACACAGAAAATAAAAGCCAGCTATAAAAAGCAAAAACGAGGCTGATTTACAATAAAAAAACGATGTTTGCTGTTGTCTGATAGCTAGCACGCCACTGAAAGGAGAACGTAGATGAAGAAGTTCCTTTTCACTACCCTATTTGCCAACGATCTCGGCCTGCCCACGCGCACCGTGCCTGTTGCCAAGGAGTTGGCGAAACGAGGGCATGAGATTGCCTTCTGCTGTCCAGCCGAGGCACCCAGCAAGCTCATCGAGGAAGCAGGACTTAACAACCTTCCGCCCAAACCGAGACCCGCATCGACCATTATCCCTCCACCCACACAGCAGGTCTGGAACATGGACCATTTCTGGGCCGCCTTTGGATATCAGGACGAGAACTTCGTGCGTGGCGACTGCGAAGCCATGATGGCGCTAATGACAGACTATGGCGCAGATGTCATCGTGGATTCCTGGAACATCAGTGCTTGTCTTGCCGCCAGAGCGCTTCGGAAGCCTTTGGTAACTATCCTTCAGGCTGATATGCATCCAGACAGTCAGGGTTTCATCTGGTGGAAAGAGCCACCGGCAGATGTACCGACACCTGTCCCGGCTTTGAACAAGGTGCTTGCAGAGCATGGCCTTCGGCCTATCGGCAAGACGGGAGAACTCCATGTCGGTGATTTGACCCTGGTTGTGGGAATGCCGGAGACTGATCCCCTTCCCGAAAAAGCCGGTGTCACCTACATCGGCCCGATCCTGTGGCAGAAGCCAGAAGCGAAGTTGCCAGATTGGGTCAGCGCTCTGAGCAAGGATAGGCCCGTAGTTTGGGTGTATACCGGGAATCCTAGCTACATGCCAGGCCACCACACCTGGGCTGACTCTATCGTTGTTCTGCATGCCTGCATAGCAGCGCTGGCGGATGAAGATGTTCAGGTGGTCTTGACCACCGGGTATCAAGTCTTGCCAGAGGAGTTCTCTTCCCTGCCGGCAAATTTCCACTACGAGTCCCATCTTCCCGGCATGGCAATGGCAGAAAGGGCAGACCTGCTCATACACCATGGGGGGCAGGGCACGTGCTTTACCGGTCCTTACACTGGAACCCCGGCTGTTATTATCCCCACCTATTCCGAGCGTGAGAGCAATGCGCGGCGGATTGCTGCCCTTGGGGCAGGAGACTTTGTTGTGGTGACTGAAGACATTTCAGGAGAGAAGCATGTGTTGGCGGAAGAAGTACGAGCCAAGGTTAGAAAGGTGCTCTCCGACCCCTCTTTCACCGAGAATGCCAGGTGGCTCGGCGAAAAGATGCGCGCTTATGGCGGCGCTTCTGAGGCGGCGCGCCTCATCGAAGACTTTGTAGCGCGGGCGTAACCGCTGGGTATTCTCATCGCACCTTGCCCCTGGCCAGCGATGCGAAGACACCCCTCAAGACCTGGTCGCTACACACGTATTCCAATTTTAACGAAATTAATATATACTTCGCTCACGACATGTATGCCTGTATGCTACTGAAAGGAGAACGTAGATGAAGAAGTTCCTTTTTACCACGCTATTCTCCAACGATCTCGGCCTGCCCACGCGCACCGTGCCCATCGCCAGGGAGCTGGCGGAACGGGGGCATGAGATCGCTTTCTGCAGTCGGGCGCCGGCGCCCGGCCAGCTTATCGAGGAAGCAGGATTTGACAACCTTACGCCCAACCTGAAGTTCATACCGACAATTTGGCCACCAAACACCACCGAGGTGTGGAACGTGGACCATTTCTCCGCCCTCACCGGAAACCTGGATGAGAACTGGGTGCGGGGCTGCTGCGAAGCCTTCATGGAGCTGGCAAACGAAATCGGCGCAGATGTCATCGTGGACTCGTGGAACCTCTCTGCCTGTATTGCCGCCAGGGTGCTCGGTAAGCCCTTGGTGAGTGTGATACAGGCCGATATGCATCCAGACAGCCGCGGCTTTATCTGGTGGAGAGAGCCGCCGGCAGATGTGCCCACCCCCGTCCCGGCGGTGAACAAGGTGCTTGCCGAGTATGGCCTTAATCCTATCAGCAAGACGGGAGAGCTACACGTTGGTGATCTGACCCTGGTTGTTGGAATGCCGGAGACCGATCCCCTTCCCGAAAAGGCCGGTGTCACCTATATCGGCCCCATCCTGTGGCAGAAGCCGGGGGCGAAGTTGCCAGACTGGGTCAACGCTCTGAGCCGGGAAAAGCCTGTCGTTTGGGTTTATAGCGGGAATCCCAGCTACGGGCCGCAGATCTCCTGGGCTGATTCCATAGTCGTTCTGCATGCTTGCATAGCGGCGCTGGCGGATGAAGATGTTCAGGTCGTCTTGACCACCGGATATCACATCTTGCCAGAGGAGTTCTCTTCCCTGCCGGCAAATTTCCACTACGAGGCCCATATTCCCGGCATGGCACTGGGAGAGAGGGCTGACCTGCTCATACATCATGGGGGGCAGGGCACGTGCTTTACCGGACCTTACACCGGCACACCGGCCGTCATTATACCCACCTATACCGAGCGTGAAAGCAATGCGCGGCGGATTGCTGCTGCGGGGGCGGGAGACTTTGTCCTGCCGGTTATGGGCGCTTCAGGGGAGAGGGAGGTACCGGTGGAGGAACTGCGAGCCAAGGTTAGAAAGGTGCTCTCCGACCCCTCTTTCACCGAGAATGCCAGGAGGCTCGGTGAGAAGATGCGCGCTTATGGCGGCGCTTCTGAAGCGGCACGCCTCATCGAAGACTTTGTAGCGCGGGCGTAACCGCAGAGCATTCTTATCGCACCTTGCCCCTGGCAAGCGAGGCGAATATGCCCCCGAAGCAGAGGGCGGCAAAGACGATAAACGCTATTCTGACGCCGCTGAGAAACTGCGAATAGTATTCCGGCGTGATTTCCACTCTCCCGATAACCACGGCGAATATCAGCATGGCCAGCCCCATGCTGAGCATCTGCCCGACCAGGCGCATGGTTGAAACTGTTCCTGCGGCTACCCCGTAGAATCTCCTTTCCACCGAACCCATTACCGCATTCATGTTCGGCGATGAAAAAAGGCCGAATCCGAGCCCAAGGACTACCAGGCAAGGTATGATGAACGCCAGGGTTGTCCCTTCGCCCAGAAAAGCGAACAATAATAATCCTATAGTCGTTAAAGTCATTCCCGCCGAGGCAACAATTCTCGGTTCGATCCTGTCGGAAAGCCTGCCGGCGAGCGGCGAGAAGATGGCCATCACCACCGGCTGAGCCACTAGAATGAAGCCGGCATATTGCGGAGTGAATCCCTTTACGTACTGCAGGTAGAGACTCAGAAGGAAAGTGACGGCGAAGGTGGCGCTGTAGTTTATCAAAGCTGCCAGGTTGGACATGACGAAGACCAGGTTCTTTCTGAAGAGACTCATGTTCAACACAGGGCTTTTAGCCCTTACTTCCCACCTGACGAAAGCCAGAATTCCAAAGAAACCCCCGGCAACCAGCCCTATGCCCAACGTCGCCGGTAGCAGCGAGAAGCCGTACATTATCGCCACGATGGCGCCGCCGTACACTAGGGCGCCGACGAAGTCGAACCTCTCTCCTCTTGCTTCGGCCCACTCCCCCTTTAGCTTCCAGAGAACGAAAGCAATCATTATCACGCCGAGGGGGACGTTGGTAATGAATACGCTTCTCCATCCCAGGTGCTGGGTCAACAAGCCTCCCAGGAATGGTCCAAGGGATAGGCCTGTGTAGACAGCGGCAACGGTTATTCCCAGGGCTCTGCCCCTTTCGTCGGGTGGAAACACCGAGGTTATGATTGCCAGCGCGGTTCCAAACATCATAGCACTGCCTATCCCCTGCAAAACCCGGCTGAGAAGAAGCATGGCGGAGGATATCGAAACGCCGCAGAGGAGAGAGCCGAGCGTGTAAACCACTATCCCGGCGGCGAAAACCCTCTTGCGTCCGTGTATGTCCCCCAGTCTCCCGAAGGGTACGAGGAACACTGCTGCGGCCAGCAAATACGCAGTGGCAACCCAGCTCAAAAGGACTGCGTTCATGGAGAAGTCTGTTCCGATGGAGGGAAGTGCGATGTTTATGGATGAACCCATAAAGGGCATGAGGAAAGAGGCCAGGGTAGCGACGAGGAGGGCAGTACCTTTGCTCACCCCGTTGGCCGAATCCGCTGCCTCGCCTGGGTGCGGTGGCTGGGCGCTGTTATTCTGTCTCTGCGACATTAACTTGGTATCGGCTCCTTCAGGCGCCGCCTGGGGCTTCTGTTCCAAGTCGGGCTGGCCTACAACAGGTCTGGTGCCTGTGTGACCGCTCCCTCACGCCAGCCCCTTGCTCTTGTAGTACGTGATGTATCCGCCCACAATCATCGCCAGGCCCGCCTCGTCTATCCGAATGCCGAGGCTACTCTCCATATGGTCTGCGAGTCTGCGTCCAATGGCCTGGTGGGGTTGACCCTCCTTAAGCGCATCGAGGATGAGGTCACCGAAGACCTTCGTGTTTTCCGCAACCGATGCGATAAGCGTTTCTGGCTCCCGCTGGATGGCAGGTCCATGTGAATAGAGAAGAATCCGGGCATCAAGCCGTCTCAGCTTCTCTATGGTACTTAGATAGAGCTCCTGGTCGAAGTTGGGCGGGGCGACTTGTGGGAAGGCCAATGGCCTGGTGCGATCTACCGGCATACCCAGGGCTTCACCACAGAAAAGGCCCTGCACACTGCGGTCGAAGATGGCCATGTGGTGCTGGGCGTGGCCCGGCGCATATATGATCTGCAGTTCCCTGCCATTGACCGAGATTACCTCCCCATCCTCGGGTACATATACCTGCAATTCGGGGACGGGGAGTATAGGTCCGTAGTGTTCCTCGAAGTCGGCACCGAAAACCATCTTGGTACCCTCGATAAGGCGAGAGGGATCGATGGCATGTTTTGCCCCTCTGGGGTGGACCAGCACTTTGGCCTTGGGGAAAAGCTGGGCCAGTGCTCCCATGCCTCCTCCGTGGTCCATGTGAATGTGAGTGGGGATGATGTAGGCCAGGTCTTTCATGCCCACCTGCTGCATTCCTTCACGGATCAGGGGGACGGCAGCCGCCGGGCCGGGCTCTATCAGGACGCCCTCCGGCTCGCTGATAAGATATACTACAAAGACGGCAAAAAAACCGGATATCGGCGTCTCGAACCGGTAAATTTTATCAGCTACTTCTTTTACATCAACCATTAGCCTTCTCCATTGTTATTTATTGTGTGCCGCGGATTGCCGTTGCGTGTATACCTTGTTTTGTGGGACATCGTTCGGCAGGACATTCCAATCGACACATTATCCTACTCAAATCTCGCCCTGTAAAGCTTGTCATGGGGAATCGGAGGCTCATCGCCTCAACTGGCCATGCGATTGGTGGAATACTTGCTGGCTATTCCGTAGGGGTAGCGTGTGGAGAGTGGGGTTCAATCAATGTAAGATGAAGATCATCATCTGAAGGTAAGTGTCATTAGACTGGAGGAAAACACCGCAATATGAGGAGAACAAACATAGTTGAATTTGTTAACCTACTCACCGTGGGTGAGGATTCAGTATGTCATTCGCTGGATATATCACTTTTTTCTGACGATGCCGGCTGTCGCAGCCATAACCATCTTTGACGAATACGTCGGACTAGGAACTGTTCCAGGCCTTGCGCCCAGATAGAGCGGCGCGGTTAGACTGAAACCGCTAAGGATGGCTCACCTCCACAGTCCCGCCATAGGCCCTGCAACCGAGGTACCCCCCCGCTGTATTGCCGACCTTGATATAGTTGAAGCCTATTATCGATGAGCCGGTCTCCGTGCCGGCGGTGAAGGTTATTATGGCCACCGTTCCCGAAGAGGAAACGGCGCAACCCGGCTCGGTGACAACGCACACAATCTCGCTAATGGTACCCTCTTCATTGTCAATCCTGTCCCCTCGGAAGAATGTGGAGTTGCAACTCTCACTGAACACGTCCCCTTCAATAACGCTGTCAACCGTTACCAGCGTCGAATTGAAGGTCAGGTCGAACTGGATGCCGGCCGGATAGTGGCTCGACGCTCGTTTGATGGTCACATTCATGGTGAAGGTCTCGCCCGGGGCCACTTTTATGTTGCTAGGTGATAGCCTGATTTCCGTCATCTCCGGTTCGCATCCTGTGCCGGCGAGTAGCAGGCCAACGACCATAGTGAGGAGGAGCAGCGACGTTAGCCATCGGTTCATATGTAGTGAATTCATATCATACCTCCTACTCCGTCCAGTGTTGGCCCACCAGGATCATATCCAGCACGTCGATTTTGCCATCCTCTTTCACGTCTTCGAGAATCCAGCCAGGGTCCCCCGTCTCGCCGAAGTGGTCATACAGCAGGTTCATATCCACTTCATTCACATTGCCATCGCAGTTGACATCCCAGGGCACGTGCGCCGCCTCTGAACACTCAGCGGTGACGGTCTCATCAGCGTTCATCGTAATATATGTGCTGGCGGAGCTAGCATTGGCTACGTTGCCGGTCCACTGATCAAAATCGCAGCACGGGTCGCTGTCGTTGGCATTCACCGAGATAACTACCTCGCACTCGAGGTCGGCAAAAGTCTGGTTGGTGCCGGCAGCTACCGTGGCACCAACAGGCGCACCAACGTCTACAGAGCAGCAGCTGGCACTCTGGTCCACCGTCAGGTTATAGGTAGGCTCCCATGGTGGGAACGGCGGGTCGATGCAATACCACACCATATAGAAGTGCTCCCAGCCCATGTACATGGTGCCTGGGTAGGTCTCCTTATTGATGGAGCAGCCATAGTCGTTGTTCCACCAGTCGGTAGAGCTGGGGGTGAGTTCTACGGGATCCGGCACACCATCGCCGTTAATGTCAATCCACGAGTAGCTTTCAACCCTGAAGCACTCGATGCCGCCCGGGAAGAGAGGCGTTGTGACGTTCTCCGTGGCGTTTACTAAGTGGTAGCTAGCAGCAGGCGGTCCGACATGCGACATGTCGATGTTAATCCAGGAGTTGCCAACGGCATACGGCCAGCCGGAATTGCCTGAGACCGGTATAATGGCGAGCGTCCCATAGTAGTATGTTACCGGGCCGATAGGTGTTGTAACGTCGTAACTGGTCTTCCAGTTTATCAGATCGTATTGGCTGTTCCAATATTCCATGCTGTCGACATACCACATCATATGTATATCTCTATCTATACCGGGTATGGTATCCCATTCAGCAACTCCGTAGCCGTTGGTCTCCGGACCGGCGAAGAAAGTGACTTCCTGGTGGAAAGACGGGTCGGGGATGGTGTGATTTCCACCAGTGAACGGGTCACCGAGCACCTCAGTGTGCCCAGGCGGCAGCCACTCCATACAGTGCAGGCAGTGGTAATCCCGGCGGTGAGGGTCGCCCGATGGTGGGTCTTCACCCCACCACCAGTCAACTTCGTAGATACACCAGCAGCACGGCTCGGGAACCGGTGCATACTCTCTGCAGCGCACGTCTACAACGTGGTCATTGCCGTCCATGTTGAAGATGACAGGGTCGCAGCCTTGCGATACGCCATCAAGTGCTATGTCATCGCAGAAGCAATCATCAGTAGTTACCGCTATCACCATGACGTCGGTGCAGCACGAGATGTCGGGTATGACCTCAGTACCGCCAGCGGGCACAATAACTTGGTTGGTATCCCAATCCACCTGCACGGAGCAGCAGCCGCAGGAGTTG
>JGI10211J34971_10005355_pt1 | contig 10030 bp, 6 predicted proteins | sample Etolagsediment_FD_34971 | JGI IMG/M metagenome (IMG submission 34971)
GATGCATATATCATAGTCAATCACTAACCGGCCAAGCTCCTCATCACGGGAGATGGCCTTTACCGGGCATACATTCATGCACGGGGCGTCCTGACACTGCTGGCATGACATAGGGATATATAGTCCTTCCGACTCCCACTTCATTACCTTTATTCGGCTTCGTGCGGGATTTGATATTCCATCATGCATTACCGCACAGACGAGTTCACACAGCCGGCATCCCGTGCATTTCTCGTAGTTTATTACCAGAACTTTACCAATTGGTTCCATTTATTCACTCCTTTCAAATAATCACACTAAGTGAGAAGGCTCATTCTTCAGGCCGAGTTTTTTTAATGTCTCAGGCTTGGGAACACCGCTGTTATCAAGACCTTTGTGCTCATAGAATTCATCGATCATCTGAATAAATTTTTTCTTATCAATCTTCATACCGATGACATCTATGGCTCCCCGTCTGCAGGGCTCATCAAAATAGCGATGGTTCAACATATCGCCTTTCTTGAGATCGTCTCTTGCCAGCCCTTCCCTTAGGTTGAAGAGTCTTTCAATCATATTACACCTTACAGCCACGTCCCAGATTTCCTCTGGGGTCATTTCAAGGCCGGTATTGTAATAAAGAACTTTTGACCAATCCTCGAAATTAGGAAGCGTCGCCCCCAAAAAAGTTGTGTGATATTTGCATATACCAAGGCAATCAACGCCCATGTAACAATTCTCCTGCCAGAAGACCTGCCAGGGTTTACCGATATATTCCGTATGCTCAGAGCTTAACGGCCCATCGTAGGGGACCGGGTTGCTGTAAATCTTCCTTAAGACCTCTTCCGGCAGATGGTACAGATCAATGGCCGGCCTGCTCCTCAAATGGTCAGAACCTCTTGACCCCGTAGCAATGTTGAGTGCCAAGGCAGGTGTCGCCCTCTCATCCGAGTGCAGGTTACTCATACCTTTGACCTGAATAAGATAATTGAAGGAATTCTTGCCGATCTTTTCCGAGGCGGCAATGCCTCCGTCTGCAAGGGTATCACCTAACCATCCCTTTCTGAAGCAGATACGGTCGATCATCTCTATAACGGCCTCATCATTTCCAAACCTCAGATCCAATCCATCTGTTTCTTTGCTGGTGATGATACCCAGTTCATAAAGCTCCATGGCCCAGGAAATAAGGCTCCCTGTTTCGAGATTATCCATTCCGAACTTATCAACAAGATGATTTCCTGTAAGTACCGTAACAGCCCTGGGTGTATCAGTCTCCCCACCAAATGCACCCTGGGATGTATATTCCGGCCCTTCATCGTAAGTGCCGGCGTATGGACCTGAAGGGATCTTATACTGTGCCCTGCAATGAACCTGGCAGCCAAAGCAACCAGTCATGTGATATTTTCCCATGGTCTCTTCACATATTTCATCAATCCTCTCTGGCTCGATATCATCAGCATACTCACACTGGTTATACTGGAAATTTCTGGTCCTTATGCCACCCCAGGAATTGGTAGCTCCCCAGATAAAAGGCGTTCCCAGGACTCCCTGGGTCTGATTTACTTTGGCACTGACTATCTGGTTAATGAAACGCTTGTTGTATTCCAAGGCTTCTTTTGGCCGGGCAATCTTTATATCCATGGTTCCCCGGGCCGCCACGGCCTTAAGATTCTTGGAGCCCAAAACGCATCCCATCCCGGATCTGCCACCGGAATTTTTAATTCCCGTCATTACATTGGCAAACCTGACCAGATTCTCGCCGGCCGGACCACAAACAAGGCTTTTGACCTCCTGGTCACCCAGGTCTTCCCTGATTGCCCACTGTGCCTCCGTTACGGATTTACCCCAAACCTCGCGGGCGTCCCGGATCTCGATTTCACCGTTGTGGATATAGATATAGACCGGTTGCTTAGCCTTGCCCTTAATGACAAGGTGATGAAAGCCTGCCCAGGCCATTTCAGGTGCAAAAAATCCTCCCATATTTGAACTTCCGAGCAAACCGGTCAGGGGCGATTTGGCCATGATATGAGTCCTGGCGGTTGCTGAAGCACATGTCGCTGTCAAGATGCCACCGCTTACCATAAGGGTATTTTTAGGACCCAAGGGGTCACAACCTTTTTCTGTATGGTTATAAAGCAGATATGCATCTAGCCCCCTACCCCCTAAAAATTTTTTCCTTACATCAAGCGGGATAGGTTTTGTCTGGATATCACCTGTGGTGAGATCAATATATGCTACCTTTCTGTCTAACGGCATATTATGTTACCCCCATTTCTTTTAATTTTGCTTCTGCCAATTTTCTGTTTGTGTCCCATACCGGTCCTCTGATACGGGGCAGGTTGGGATTGACCCAGTGGACCCGATATTCCATTCCGCATGTCGGGCATTTAGCCGTCTTTTTTCCCTTTTCCGGCTGAATTCTTTCCATGCAGGTAGGATTATGGCATCTAAACTTACCGATAGTCCTGGTCTTTCGCAGGCTCTCAGCTGTTGACAGCCCTTCTTTTTCTATTGTCATAATACTCTCCTTTCTGCCATAAAGTAAAATACCAAGATAAGCCCAGTTCATTATCGTGAACTGAAAAATTAATAAACGATACCATAGTAATCCCATTTGTCAAGTGAATTGTCTTTATTAAAATATAATTGCATTATTTATGTGTTTTATTTTTAAATATAACTTAAAATGTGCGTTGACAAACAATATTAAAAGATTATAAAGTATAGATGAGTTCATTATGGTGAACAATAATATGAAAAGATACGGTGCACCCTCAGTAAAAAAGGCTTTTGAAATTCTTGGGGTTCTTTCTACATCCAAAGAAGGTCTGGGAGTGAGCGAAATAGCAAGGGGCCTCAATATTGCCAAGAGTACGGTTCATGGCATGACCTCTACCCTGGAGGAGTTGGGGGCTGTTATGAGAAACCCGCAGACGAAAAGGTACAGACTTGGCCTCACGCTTTTCGAACTTGGCAGATTGACCTATTCCCAGATTGATTTAAAAACTCTGGCAAGATCCATTATGGAGGAACTGATGGAAAAGACACAAGCGTCGGTTTTTCTGGGGATCTTAAACTGGGACCATGTGACCGTGTTGGATATTGTTGAATCTAGACAGGATCTTAAGATTACGGCCCCGATAGGAACAACAATCCCTCTATTTGCCGGAGCAGTAGGAAAGGTCTTTTTGGCATCAATGGAAGAAAAGCAAGCCGAAAAAATCATCCAATCAAAGGGAATGACCCGGTTTACGAAAAACACCATTGTAGATCCGGAGCTGTATTATCAGGAGTTAAGGAGTGTCAGAAAAAAGGGCTATGCCGTTGATGATGAGGAATATATCCTGGGTGTCAGGGCTGTAGCATTGCCAATAGTGGGCTTGGATAAATTGATGACGGCTATTTGGGTCGTTGGGTTCAAGGCAAGTCTGGACGAAAAAAAAATAAAGACCATTATTGAGGTAACCAAAGAAGCGGCGGAGGCCATTAGGAGGAGGATTCAGGAACAACCCGGAGCTTAGTTCGATTCGCTCATAATCGGAGTAGTGGAATAATGGAAATAAACGAAATTGAAATACTTTCAGTTGGTGTCGATGTGGGAAGTTCAACCAGTCATTTGGTTTTTTCCAATCTGGTACTGAAAAGAGATGAACAATCTGTTTCTCGCCGTTTTCAGATTCAGGAAAGGAATGTAATTTATGAAGGAAGAATAATAAATACACCTTTTTTAGATAATAAGACCATTGATATAGATACATTAACTGAATTTTTGAAAGAAGAATATAAGCGAGCAGGGATTGATCCTGGAGATATTCAAACAGGAGCAGTTGTTGTAACCGGAGAAACAGCTAATAAGCATAATGCAAAGCAAATTGTTGAAGCCCTTTCCAATGATGCAGGAAAATTTGTCGCAGCAACTGCAGGACCAAATTTCGAAAGCTTAATCGCTGCAAAGGGTTCAGGTGCAACAGCCAGATCCAAGGATTACAATAAAACGATAATCTCTTGTGATATTGGTGGAGGAACATCTAACATTGCCATATCAAAAAATGGGGTGATTCTGTCTACAAGTTGTGTATCTGTAGGAGCTATTTTGCTTGGCGTAACCCCTGAAGGGAAAATTTGGAGAATTGACAAGCCTGCAATGAAAGTTATGGACCGTATTGGATTGAATTATAAAATTGGGGATCAAATCCCAAGGGAGAATATAGAAAGAATAGCAGCAAAATTTGCCGAAGTTTTAATTGAGGTCATTACCGGTCCTGCACGTTCCTCTTTAGCCAGGCAGTTAATGGTGACCGATGACCTGGATTTTCCAGATAAAATTGATGAATATTCATTTTCGGGGGGTGTCGCAGAATTGATGTATGGGCGTAATGGCGATTACAGCGATATAGGCCAAATCCTGGCCAATAAAATAAATTCTCTGACAGGTAAATTAGCTTATCCGATTATAGAGCCGATAAATAAAATTAGGGCAACCGTCATTGGTGCAGGTGCATATTCGCTGTCAATTTCCGGTTCTTCAGGATTTATGGATAACAAACTTTCATTTCCGATAAAAAATGTGCCCGTAATCAGGGTGGATGTCGAAAGGTCGAAATTAAGCGTTGAACATGTTGTATCACAGATAAATATCTCATTTCAGAGATTTGATTTAAACGAAGGCGAAGAAACTGTGGCATTATACTTCAAGGATCCAGTCAGGGCTTCTTACCCCAAATTAGAATTATTTGCAAAATCTATTGAAGCTGCTCTTCCCGTTTCAATAGAAAATAACATACCAATTATTTTGATCTTTGAAAAGGATATCGCCTGCGGTGTGGGAAACGTAATCCGCCGGGAAACTGGTTTAAAAACTAATTTGTTGTCATTAGATGAATTATTTCTGGAAGAAGGGGATTGGATTGATATCGGCGAACCATTAGTTGCTGGTCAAGTATTTCCCGTTACCGTAAAATCTCTGGTTTTCAATAGGAATTAGGTTACTCAATTATTTCTTTCGCCCCCTTTTCTGTGCCAGGGAGACAGCTGATGCAACTGATCTCCAATGTTGACCATTCTGCAACGGGGACAGAAACGCAGATATTTGTGAGTAAAGGTCTGCCCGATTTTATCCAACTGGGGCTCAGGCGCAAACAGGGCACCACATCTTTCACACGCCGTAAGTTCTACTGACCGTATCTCTTGTTTGGGAACTATTTGGAAAAACCTTGCGAAGCTTATTTCATGTCTTAATTCTGCAGCTTCTTCGGGGCAGGTATTTACACATGCCCCGCAACAGATACATTGGTAATGAGAGTAGGTAAAAATTCTTAGGTTTCCTTCATCTGTCGATTGAAGTGTTCCTGTTGGGCATTGTAATTCACAGGCGGCACAGCCCGTGCATTTTTGAGTGTTAAGACGAGTTCTACAAAAGAGAAAAACCGCCATTAGTATCATTGCCTCGCCACTTACAATGTGAATGGTCCACATGTTATTTTCCAAGAAGGCTATAGATTCCAAACTGCCATGGGTTAGAAAGTATCCGGTTACAAAAGGTAAGGCGGTGAGAAGGATTATAACATAGTCTGATATGGAAGAATTAAAGCGAATGTCTTTTGCTGCAATACGCCTGATTAAAAAATAGATGACAAGGCCTAATAAAAGAAGTGTCATCCAATCTGCCCATGCATCTGGCAGAGACCTCCAGCTCAACTCAAACCTGGATTCTTCCCATAAAGCAATATGCCCTGACAGCCAGACGGGAACGACAATAAGACATATGTGAAATATATAGCGCACAATTGCATAGATAGATTTTTTTATAACCGCATTATGAAAAGGCAGGAGGGAGCGCCCAAATGTAGCCAAACTATACCTTAATCTGTAATCTTTATCTCTACTGCTTTTAATAATCTCAAAGAAAAAGAAAACGATCCTGGCAATAACACCGATAATAAAGACTAAAAAAACAATCCACAATAACGGCCCCTCTATAAAGGATGAAAAATTCATTGTTTGCCATTCTCCCTTCTACATTCAATACGTAGGCTACCTTAGAATTTCTATAACGAATCGAATTACATAACCTTATTATGACAGACTATGTGTGCTATCTGTCTGGGATACAAGTACAAAAATCCCTTATTCTTGTATTTCATATTTTTAATCCGCCGAAGGCGAACAAGGGTTAATAATCCCGAGGCTTATTAATTCCCCGCAGCTTGCTGCGTTACATTGTTTGGTTTTGATACCTCGTAGTTTGTTGCGAGTGAGTTCGTTTTTCTCATTGTGGGTGAAGTGATATAATTTACTATCAGGCAGGTCAAGAAAAAAGGCGGAAAAAGCGTTACCTTTTTTGTTTTATTGTCTCTTTCTAAGGATTCTTTTGTCTCCTATCCTTACTGTTAGCTGGGTTTTATCAAAGTATTCTATGAGAGGGATGGTATATTTCCTTGAAACCCCTGTCACTTTCTTTAATTCTGGTGTCGTTATTTCACCTTTTTCTTTAATAAAACCGACAAGTTTTTTCTTGAGCTCTTCTATCGGCTTTTTATGAAAATAAAGATCTTCCTTTATTTTGATAAGGGTTCCATCCTTGACCATGATTTCCAGCAGATCTTTCCCACCCTTTTGTATTATATTTGGATCCAGATTGTTAAAATATGGTGGCTCAAGTCCCTCTTTGAGATAGATTTGCTCGATCTGATTGCGCACCGTTTCTTGATCCTGAAGGAGCGTAACCGTATGATCTTTGAGCCTGATGATATCCTTATTCCTTACAATGGCACCACCTTGAATTAGGGTAGTAAGGAGCTGATTAAAGGATTTTTCCTTTACATTACCCGTTATCTTGGATCTCAATTCCTCTTTGACCAATCCCTCTTTTAAGGGAAAACGCCTATGGTAATCACTAAGAATGGCTACGGTATCTTCTTTTGCCTTGTTGTAAAATGTAGCATGGATAAATATATCATTTTCTATGTCAGCCTGAAAAATAACCCTCTTTGAAAGCAATAGTGTAATTATTGTATCAAGGTCTTTTTTATTAAGATTGGCAAGAAAAGAAAGCTCGGTTTTGCTTACGCCCTGAAGTTGACTGTTTTTTATAAATTGCTCAGCAATTTCCTCATCAGAACCCTCATTTAAAATAGTGAGCTCCTGTAAAGCATTCTTTGAAAACCTTTTTTTCTTTGACGGAAGAGGATTCAAAACATAACCCCCTCCAATAGTTCGTATTGGTGAGTAGCTCCTGATAACAAATCGATCCTTTTTAAGAACTACTATAGGTCTTTCCAAACGAAATTGTGCAAAACATGTATCCCCGGGAGATAGCTCATTTCTATCCAGGAGAATGACCGTAGCAATTATCTCAGAGGTAGCGCAATGAAACCTCACCTTTGTCCTGTTTTGTAGTTTTTTAGGGTTACTTTCCAGGTATTTCAAACGAGCGTCTATCATATATGTTGGTGTAAGAGAATCCTTTTCAGCAACTACATCTCCCCTCACAAAGGCCTCTTTTTCAATCCCCTGAAGGTTTATCGCAGTTCTTAGCCCTGCCCTGGCTGATGGCACATCCTGATTATGTACCTGGATTCCTCTTATCTTGCTTTTTATTCTTTTTGGATAAATGGTTACTTCGCTGCCTGTCTTTATATGTCCCGATATTGTTGTACCGGTGATAACCGTCCCAAAACCCCTCATGGTAAAAACCCTGTCTATAGGAAGTCTGAAGAAATTTCCAGAGTCCCTTTCAGGGACTTTTTTTGTATATTCACCGAGTATTTTTATGAGCTCTTTAATGCCTTCCCCAGTTTTTGAGGAGACTTCCACCATAAGGGAGTTTTGCAAAAAGCTGCCGGCAAGAAATGTGGAAATATCATCTCTCACAAGGTTGAGCCATTCTTGATCCACCATATCTATTTTAGTTATTATTACCAGGCCGTGTTTGATATCAAGAAGAGAGCAAATTTCAAGGTGTTCTCTTGTCTGAGGCATAACACCTTCGTCTGCTGCAATGATAAGGGCTACTAAATCAATGCCGGTTGCACCTGCAGCCATATTTTTAACAAATTTTTCATGGCCAGGTACATCCACAATGCCAAGAGTGAGCCCGCTTTGCAACGTAAGATGGGCGAAGCCTAATTCAATGGTTATTCCTCTCTCTTTCTCTTCCTTGAGCCTGTCTGTATCGATACCTGTCAGGGCCTTAATAAGAGCGGTTTTACCATGGTCTATATGGCCTGCTGTGCCAAGAATAATCTGCTTCATTATCTCCCCTCTTTTTTCCTTACCCTGATGCTAACTTAAAGGTAACTGTCTTCTGTGTCAAGAGACTGTTTTTTTAGTGTGTTAGGATAATAAAAATGTCTCCATTATTAAAAAGGATATTTTGATTGACGTTCAAATAACATTTTGTTACATCTTATAAATATTTTCCCCGGTAGCTCAGTGGTAGAGCGGGTGGCTGTTAACCACTTGGTCGGCGGTTCAAGTCCGTCCCGGGGAGCCAACACATGACAACTGGGGGAACTGCGGTTAACACATTCGCAGTTCCCTCGGTTTTTTTCATGAGGGAAAAGTTACAGAGGGCGAGGGTATTGGCCTTAAGGTTAATGTTTCGCTCTTTGATTTCGATCCGTTTCAGGAAAAATTTAAGATATTCCTTGGCCATACCGCGTTCATTGGACATGAAAATCTCTTCGAGCCTTGCCTGTATCTTCTGAAGGGTCTCATTTTTTAATAAATAGGGTGGAAGCTGTTTCGGACGTTGAAACCGCTCCAATTGTTCGCTGATTTCGGCTTCCCACACTTTGAGCTCTTTCAATCGCTCGCTAACCAGGCCCAAATCCAGAGAACCGCTCTCTATCGCCTCGTAATATTTACGAATTCTCGCTCTGATACTATCATGTTCGGTCCTTAATTCCATCAATTTTTTACTGTTTTGGTTACGCTGCTTGCTTATTTCCTGGTTCACATGGATGATGATTTCGCGGATTCTTTCCCTGGTGAAAAATTTTTGAGAAAGGTAATTCAGGATCTGGCTGTCCAGCTCGGCCTCCGAGATCCGATTCCCTTTGCAGGTGGACCGCCCTCTGCGAATATAGTTAGAACAATTGTAATAACGGTATGCACTGTTTTTGGCCGTCTCGATCACCATCCTCGAACCGCATCTTCCGCAATGCAGGATCCCGGTCAAAAGCGTTCGTGAAGCGGTGACGGAGGGAGGGTGTTTTGAGGTCGGTTGCCTGATTTTCCGGAGTGACATGGCTTCATCGAAGATCTCCTTTCCGATGAGAGGCTTTACGGGAATCTTGATCCATTCTTTTCGGTCCTTAACTTGAATTTTACCATCAACGAGAGTTCTTCTATTGAAATAATAATCTCCGATGTAAAGTCGATTGCTGAGGCATTGCTGAACCGCTTGTTTCGACCACTTTCTCCCTCTTTTGAGGTTACCTTCCTGATTGAGGATTTCGGTAATTCTCTTGAGGCCTAACCGGCTGCCATTATCTCCATTGACATATAAGTCAAAAATATGTCTGATGATTTTGGATTCACATTCGTCGGGTGCAAGCTTCGTTTTTTTATTGCCTCTTCCATCTAGAACACCTTTTGCACAATATCCGAAAGGTGGTGTTGATCCATTGAAGTAACCCCTTCGTGCATTTTCCACCATGCCCCGCAGGGTGTGAAACGCATTGATATCGCTCTCGTATTGATCCTGGAGTTCGAATATGCCTTCGATAAAGGAGCCGGTGGGGTGGTGGCGATTGGAAACTTCCTGGGTAATGCTGATGACCTGCACACCGACTTTTTTGAGTGCTTTTTTATACTTTCGGGCTCCAACTATATCCCGGAAGAAACGTGATGTGGTGAGAACGAGTATGGCTTCCACTCCGGTTCCCCGGGCCATGAGATAGCCGAACATTTCCTTAAAACTGGGGCGATTGGCGTCGGTTGCCGAGGCACCTTCCTCTCTAAATTCTTTCGCCACCTCGTGATCGCGCTGGACGCAGTACTGCCTGAGCTGCCGAAGCTGGTCGGGAATTGAAAGATCGCGCTCAGCCTG
>JGI10211J34971_10005356_pt1 | contig 10029 bp, 9 predicted proteins | sample Etolagsediment_FD_34971 | JGI IMG/M metagenome (IMG submission 34971)
AGGAAATGATATGTATTTATCTATATCAAAGTCTTTTCTTTGCTGCATCCCCTGGATCATTAAGGGTGCAAAAATCACCCCTATGAGATGAATTGTATCGTGACGAGAAACCTTCTTTTTTCTCATTGAATTATAAAACTGGAAAGCTTCGATGGGATCTTTGGCTTCTAACTGCCTTACAATTTCATATCATCGCCAGTCTCGGGGTTCCTTCCCCTCCGCTCCTTTTTATCCTTTACACAGAATTTCCCGAAACCGCTCATCATGAAGTTTTACCCTGATTCCAAATTTCGGTTTATGATTTCAAGGAGGGACTCAACGGCAGATATTGATTCTTGTTTGGGCAACTCCGATTTTCTGTGGATAGATTCAACCAGTTTGTTTTTAGTGTTTGTCACTTGTTGTACTTTTTTATTGATTCTGGATAAAGATCTTAAAATAATTCTGGTGTCACGTACAGAATATTTGAGAATTGTTGACTTGGGATGGAGGTAGAACTGGCGGATTGTTGAGGTAATTCAGAAACGCGATCGGGTATTCATGGCACAAATCAAGCGAGGTGATAGAAAAGCGATATCACAGTGTTTTTCGACGTGAGTCCTTGGGTATATTGTCAAGTTATGTTGCCACGTGGGTTATGTTGTGTGATTTGATTCCTTCCTTTTGATTCCCCAGATTCCTTTTATAAGGAATCCATGTAATTCCTTTCATTCCGTATTATTGACGAGTTTTTTCTCTGGTTGTGCCATCAAGCAGCATTTCTTATACTTTTTACCACTGCCGCAAGGGCATGGTGCATTTCGACCGATTTTGACCATGACCAAATGCTCCCATTAATTTCTATTTGGTGCAAGAGCTTTGTCATGCAACTGAGGTTTGCCACGGATTTATCCGCTGAGGAATACGTTCGGAGAGAAGCCTGGAAAGACGCCAAACTTGAAAATTGCCCTATTCATCCGGAAGGCGGCTGTGGTTTTGGTAAGAACGGCACCTACAGCAGAAAATATCCGGAAGGAACAAAAATTGCGAGATGGTACTGCAAAATGGGGCACGAGACATTCAGTTTTCTTCCGGACTGTTTATCGGCACGGCTACCGGGGGAGTTGCAAGAGGTTGAAAATGTCATAGAAGAAGTTGAAAAATCCCCCTCGCAAGAGAAGGCCGTTGAAAGGATTCGCGTTGATATCTTTCTCCCAGGCGCACTTCGCTGGGTTAGGAGGAGAATCCTTCCCATCCGATCAGCATTAAAGATTTTGATCAAACTTATCCCTTCCATGTTTTCGGCCTGTGAGCCGACCTTGTCATCCTTTCGCCGGGAGCTTTGCGTTACATATGTCCTTCCGGAACTCCGGGAATATGCCGGCCCATTTCTACACATCCTGCCGCCTCCTTTGGGTTTTTGCTCCCACCCGGGATCAGAAAAAATCAGGAATAATCGCTTCCAACACCCAACGGGGACTGACCCGCCTCTTTAGGGGTCGTAGATTGGCTCCACGGGGAGGAATCAGCATGAAAAATACAAAAAAGCGGTTTTTAGATGCTTGCTTAGCCTGCTTGATGAACTCATGCATCTTGATTTCCCCAAAACAGACCCGGAAAGGAGTCAGTCATGATCAAGAAAAGAATCCTGGACCCGGATCGGGTCAGACGTATTGAAAGGGGTTTCAGCTTCATTCCTCACAGATTCCTTCGGGATGGTTTTCTGGATGCTTTAGGCCCGCAGGAAATCCTTTTATACTTCTTTCTTGTTTTGGCATCAGACCGAAACGGCCTTTCCTTTTATTCCTATGACGCGATTTGCACCTTTCTGAAAATCACCGCGGACGAGTACATCGAAGCCAGAGACGCCCTGATAAAACAGGATTTGATTGCCTTTGACGGTACTCTGTTTCAGGTGCTCGATCTGCCAAAGGAGCCGGTTCAAAAGCAGGCAGGTAATCGAAGAATGGAGAATCTTGTTAAACTGGCAATAAGGGAGCTTTGATATGGGAGCAAAAGAGATCAAAAGACTGAGCCAGGCCATCCTCGTTCAAAATCATCAGATTTGCCTACCCCATATTTATGAAAGATATCTCTATTGTATTCGCGAAGGCAAAGCCATGTCCATTAGGGATGTCAAAGCAACAAGAAGGGTCCTGGCTTCATTTCATGCCTATCTTGAACAGCATCAAATCGAACTTTCCGGTTTAAAGGTTGAGCATATTGATGCTTTTCAGGCCGAATTTGTCAAACCATTTTCCACCATGACCCGCCGGATCTATCGAAGTAAACTGAGAAGTTTTTTGAAATTCCTGTTCGATGAACAGGTTACCAGGAGAAATCTGGCGTATGGGATTGTAAACCCCCGGGTGTTCAACCAGCCAAAACCGCCAAAATTTCTGCGGCCGGAGGAAATCAAGAAACTCTTTGACAGCCTCAGCTTGGAAACGCCAACACAGATTCGAACCTACACCATGGTGATTCTCGCATACTCTTTGGGGCTGAGACCGTGTGAGATCAGTCGCATCACTCTGGATGACATCTATTTTCAAAAACGAGAACTCATCATCAGCAGCAGGAAAATGGGCAATCCTGTTGTAATGCCCATCCCCCATAAAACCCTTATAGCCATTGCGGCTTATGTCCGTAACGCCAGGCCTGAAAGCGCTTACAGGAAACTCTTCCTGACCTGCAACAAGGTCTCAAGACCTATCAGCACCAAAGTGGTTGTTTATCATATCTCAAAGGCAATGAAAGAAGCCGGTTTGTCCGCGAGCCCCTACTGGCTGCGGCACAGCTATGCACAAGGTTTGCTGAACCTCGGGCGGTCCATTTATGAGATCAAGGAAATGATGGGGCACCAGAATATTCGGTCCTCTCAACGATATCTCTACATCCATATCGAATTAATGAGAAAGGTTTTGTTCGATGAGACCCTTTAAAAGCTTCCTGGCCGGTGAAATGGAGGCATACCTTCAGTACCGTAAAAGTCTCGGTTATAAAGCGATGCCTGCCCACTCACATCTTCTGGCTTTTGATGATTATCTGGCGAAAACAGAAGCTGGCCGGCATTCTTTAATGCCTTCATTTTTCCTTGAAATGAGAGCCGAACTCAAAAACGAAGCACGCACTATCAACGGCATTTTTTGCTCGATTCGAGGCTTTTTCCATTATCTTGCAGGACGCGGTTACGTGGACCGTAACCCCCTGAGTGATATTCCACCATTAAAAGAGAACGCCATCGTCCCTTTCGTCTTCTCCCCCGGTCAAATAGACCAGTTGTTGAAAACGGTTTCCAAAAACATTCGAACGACCAGAGGATGTTTCTTGACAGACCTGGCCGTCTATATGGTTGTGCTGGTGATGGCCCGGTGCGGGATGAGAATCTCTGAACCCATCAAGCTTTTGCGGTGCAACTACTGCGGGGATGATGCCACACTCTTTGTTAAGGAGACCAAGTTCGGCAAAGACAGAATCATTCCGATTCCCCAAAAAGTCGTGGCAGAGATCGAAAACTATCTCGCTGTCCGCCAAAGTCTTCGCCCAAACGATGACAATCCCTACCTGTTTGCAGGCAGAAAAGAGCGATGTTTAAGTGGCACCATTGTTCGAGCCACCTTTCATAATGCGGTGGAAAAGATGGGCTTAAAGCGATCCAGAAAAGTACTGGGCAATGTGAACTTCAACGGACCGACACCGCACAGCCTTCGTCACTCCTTCGCTGTGAACACGCTCAACAGAATAAAAGAGTCAGGCGGATCCGCCCAAAACGCTTTACCCATACTGGCCGCTTATCTGGGGCACAGGGATTACATATGCACCAGCGTTTATCTGAGGGTCTCAGATGCCATGACCCGGAACAACCTCGTTGATTTTTCCCTTTGGCAGAAAGCAAACGAATGAAACTTTCACCCCTGGTTCATCAGTTTTTCGATCAATACCTTCCTTCAATCAGAGGGGTCAGCCAGCAGACCATTAAGTCCTACCGGGATGCCTTCAGGCTCTTTTTGCCCTTCGCGGCATCGTTTTACAACATCAAGGTCAAATCACTTCGTGTTGAACATATCAAAACGGACCTTCTCGTTTCGTTCCTTGAGGATCTTCAAAGTAACAGAAAAAATGCGGTCAAAACACGCAATCACCGGCTTGCCGCCCTTAAATCCTTTGCCAAAATGATTCGCTTTGCTCACCCGGATCAGCAAGAGGTCGCAAACGCCATTCTCAATATTCCCCAGAAACGTGAACAGAAGGGGCTTATTGGATTCCTTTATCAGGATGAAATGCTAAAAGTCTTTCAGGCGGTCGATCTGAAAAGGAAAGAAGGTTTCAGGGATTACACGCTCCTCCATCTGCTTTATGACTCCGGCGCCAGAGCCAGTGAAATTGCGACGCTGAATATGGATTATTTTAATCCCAGCCAGAAATCCCTCAGTATCCTGGGCAAGGGCAATCGGTTCCGGCTCATAAAGCTTGAAGCTAAAACCCGTAATCTCCTTCAGTTGTATATTCGAAAATATCGAACAACCCCAAAGCCCATGTTTGAGGATCGGCTCTTTATCAATCAAAAGGGCGAGTCCTTAACCCGTCATGGCATCTATCGTATCTGCAGGAAATACCTCCACGAGGCACTTCCTGAAAAGCGTTTGAGGCACATTAATCCAGTTCATTCATTCCGTCACTCGCGAGCAGTTGATATGCTCCACAACGGTCATCCCATCACGGATATCCAGAACCATCTAGGTCATGACAACATCCAGTCCACCACGATCTATCTCCATTTAAACCTGGATCGGAGACGGCATATTCAAAAGCAATTTATGAGGCATATGCAATCGGTCTTAAAGGACGATTCCAAAATAGATGAATTACTACATTATGAAAACGAGGAGGATTTGATGGCCTGGTTGGATAGTTTATAAAGGGGGTATTTAATCTGCCGCCCTTCACGGGGAGGTGCGGAAAGCGTGGAAATATTATGTTGTCAGTTGGAAGAGTCAATCATTCAAAACATGTGGCAACCTGTTGTCTTTATTGAATATTCAGCAAATCTCAAGGCGATGGCGAAAACAGCAATGTTTCCGGGTAGATATGCCAACCCACAACATAAGTCAAGCTATGTCAGAATTTCAATTTTACCTGGATTGTAGGAATTACCAGTAAAGAACAAAGGTTCATCCCATTTCTGCATAAGGCTATTGTATTGGAAAATCAAAATACTGATCAGGAAAAGGTTCGTTTTTCAGCGTAAAATGCCACCACTCCGCAAAATAGGGGGAAAACCCGTTTTCTACCATGATGCGTTGTAGAAGCATTCGGTGAGCTCTCGCCTGTGGACTGATGAGAAGGTATGTAGGCCATGACTGGGGGCTAAAATAGTCGAATCCAGTTCCCATATCCAGTTCCTGGGGCTCTTCTCCGGGAGCCTTACTAATCAAAGTCAAATCCACTGTGCTCCCTCTGCTATGGCTCGATTTGTCAGCAATATATCCCTTTTTGAACAAGTCCCTTTTTTCCACTTCAGGATAGTATTTTGCTTTCATCCGTGTGTCCGACAAGTCCATTGCCCATTGGACGAAATGATTCACAGCGCGTTGCGGACGGTATGCATCAAAAATTTTGATGCCAAGGCCAAATTTTTCCAGTTCTTCCTGAACCTTTTTCAAAGCATTTGTTGCCTCTTCAGTCAAAATGCAGCGGGGCGACCGATACCCTTCGGCCGGACGACCCATGAAGTTATTTTTGCTATAGTAGCGCAATTCCACTACCACATTCGGAATATGTTCATCTACATAAACAAATCCTTCCGGTAAGCCCTGGGACATGGCCGAGACTGCAAAAAGCAAAAGGCTTCCGCAAATGGCAAGCCATTGTAAGGAGAGTTTTCCAAATGAAATTCGACCAGGGTTTATAAGCTTAAAACTCATCCGTACACCTTTAACAGAGTTTCAAAGGGCGGTTCTTTCGATTTTTCAAATTTATTGAACGTATACCCTATTTTCTGGTAGTATTCTAGGGAAGCAATCCACAATGTAAAAATCTTTACGATCAATGCCTGAATCTAATCTTAAATGTTGAAACCTGTTTCCAATTTTTATGCTTACCTGCCGAAATGCTCGGCCATACCAGAGGCACGTCAAAATGCTCAAAATTATGATTGTTGACGATGATTTTCTAATTTGCGAAACGCTGGCCGGGATTATCACAGATTTGGAATATGAGGTTGCAGGCATTGCCGATTCGGGTAAATCTGCAATTGAAATGGCCCTGGATGTGAAGCCTGACGTCATCCTTATGGATATTGTCATGGACAACGGCATAGACGGAATCGAAGCCGCCGGGAAAATATTGGAGTCCCATGATTGCGTTTTGATCTTCGTTACTGGTCACGGGGAAGAGGAAATATTTGAACGGGCAAAAGAAGTTGAGCCCCATGGGTATGTACTTAAGCCGTTTCTTCCCATGGAGGTAAAGACGGCAATTGAAATCGGTCATCACAAGAAACAGATAGAAAGGCGTCTTAAAGAAGAATACCAAAAGGTTTTTACGGATCTGAAACAGCGGACTACCGAACTTGAATCGGCAAATCACCGGCTGGAAGTGCTTTTAAACGCTCCCACGGATAGCATGGTCCTGGTGGACATTGACGGAAATATTCTAGCGGCAAACCCTGTTGCAGCCAAAAGGCATGGGATGAAGGTTGAGGAGTTTGTTGGAAAATGCGCCTATGATCTCCTGACAACCAAGCTTGCGAGAAGCAGGAAGGCCAATATCAACCGGGTCATCAAAACCAAAAAGCGTGCCCGATTCACCGATAAACGCGGAAAAACCATTTTCGACAACAGCGTTTATCCCATATTTGACAATGACCGCAATGTTGTCCAACTGGCTATTTATGGCAAGGACGTCACCGAAGAAGTTGAATCCCGTGAAAAACTTGAAGAGGCAAAGAGGGAACTTGAATCAAAAACCGAACTTCTTTCAGACGCTAATATGGCCCTCAAGATCATGCTTCAGAAATCCAATGAGAACCGGGAAGAAATTGAAGCTGAGGTCATGGCAACTTTGAAGAAAATGGTTGTTCCACTGGTTTTGAAAATCAAGAAATCAGAAATAACCCCCACCGTCCGCGAACACATCAACAGGCTTGAAGAGAACCTGAAATATCTGTCTTCACCTTTTTCACGAAACCTGAGTTTTGAGTATATTACCCTCTCCCCTAAGGAAATTCAGGTGGCCAATTTGATAAGGGACGGAAAAGTAACCAGGGAAATAGCGGAAGAACTAGACATGAAACCAGGGACCGTCGAGTTCTACAGAAACAATATTCGTGAAAAAATCGGCATCAGGGGAAAAAAGATTCGGCTCCGAACCCACCTCTTAAACCTTTGGCATTCCTAGATAAGTTTAAAAACCATAGATATAAAACTTATGGTTTAACCAAGTTTTACTCATATTGACATTTTCTTTGAAATCGGTTCTCATGTATCTGGTTTATTGGATCTGCGGCTTAGGATGTATTTTCTTCGCGCAAGATTGAGCAGAGGGTAGAGCTAAATCATTGGAATTCTATCCTATCTCAGAGCCAATTACCGCTATCAATTATTTAGATGCAAGATTCTACGATAGGAAATTACCAGAGGATATTTCATTGAAACTTGGAATCATGGATCTCCAGTTAGTTCGGGCAAAATGTAGTTCTGAAATTTTCGCAACCTTCCGATTTCAACGAGGGATGTAAAATTGTGAAATGTGAATTCCATGAGCTCATATTTTTCAAGATATGAGCCTACGAAATAATTTATGATCGTAATAATAACGTATCACTAACATTGAAATAAATATTCATATTTATGTCTAATACTCTATAAAAGTTTTATATTACTATGATTTCCAAATATATAAAAATTTCTTTCTATGTTCTTTTCGCATCATCAATATTTACTTCCGTTTCATATTCAATTGCAGACATTAATGATAGTAATACCAAAAATAATTGTATTTCGAAAAGTATTTTTAATAAGTACCAGCCTATCACTGAAAAACAACAAATCAAGTTTCACAATGTAAAAGGTGAACTTAATGTAGTGGGGTTTCCTGGATGGATCATTGGGAAATGGAAATCAAGACAAGATGATCTGTTTTTTCATAATTGGCGCTACCGTAAAATAACCTATGAAATTTTATTTCCTTCAAAGTCAAGTTTAGCGGAATTAATTTACAGTTTAGCTTGTTATACAAAGGACTTGGACGAATCTGTTTCCCTTGAACGATTCAAAAGAGGCGCACAGGGCTTTCATTACTCTGTCGAACAACTTGTTCAATGGGCCAATTCGTTGGTCAAAAACCAGGAAAGTCTCTCAAAAATTGACGACCGAATTCTTCTACAAAAGCTCCTTGATGATCAAGTTCTAGTTAAATCAACTAACGGTTACAAAGATACCGGAAAAATTCTTCATCTCATTGGTGCAGCACCCGGAAAGAAAAGGGGTCTGGCATTAAATTTAAATCACGAACGTTGGCATATCATATGGGATGAGGACATTGAATTCAGAGAACTTTGTCTTAGAAAGTGGCAGAATCTGCCAAACGACCAAAAGAGTGCTGTTTTTAGGTCTTTCCCTGGCTACAACCATGCAAACAAGATGCTGATTATTGAGGAGTGGGCTGTTAAGGAGAAAGAAAGAATTCCCATACCCTAACGAGAAATTGTGAATTTTGGAAAACAAGGGGATGGTATGGGTTCTATTTATTCCGCTGAGATTCCTCAATAGCTGAAATTTGAGGGTCATTTTTATAGAAGGGATATAATTGTTTAACGCGAATTGTAAATGAAACCATTCAATGGAGGTGAAATAGATGAAAAAAATTTTGGCAAAACACAAGAAAGCCTTAATGGTCGTTGGTATTTTCCTTCTTTTAGCGGCCATCGCCTGGGCTGCTGCAGAACTTTCAGGCCAGGCCAATTCTATGGCACAGGACGCAGGCAGTAATTCGGCAGAGCTAGAGATGGTAACTTTAGATACCTTAAAGAAACCTTCCAAACAACCCCCACCATGCGACTGGCAAAGGGAAAAGCAACTCCGCCATCAAATCACAGAAAATGATGCAAGGTACAAAGAACTGATAAGCATAGCTAAAAGTGAGATGAAAAGCGGTGGCAAGGTTACCGAAGGAACCCAAAAGGAAGTTCTGAGCCAAGCTGAATCATATAATGACCTCCAAGCTCAGTATTCTTCAATGTGGAACGACTGCAATTGCAAAACCCGTGCGAACCTGGCTGCAAAGTTGGGCACGACTAGGGTTAAAAGCGCTGCCGTAGTTGTTAGCGAAATCGACCAGAAGAAGCTTGATGAAATGAATGCGGCGCAGCAAGAGATGAAAGCGGCCAGGAGGGAGTACGTTAAAAAGGCATCTGCCAATGACGAACTCAGCTCCGAGGACAAAAAAGCTGTTGAAGCTAATGCTATTCCTCAAGTTAGCAAACTAATGGAAGTCATGGCTAAATTTGTTCAAAATATCGCCGGACTCATGAATGAAATTCAAAAATCAGCACAAGATTCATCCCTAGGCAGTTGTATTACCGGTATATATTCCACTGTGAAATCCTTCATTTTTTCTGGTTCTGATTCAACGCTCCTTCAAAAGGTTCAAACGCTTTCCACGGTCGCTCAGAATATGTCTGCGAACGTTCAAGACACGATGGCTGACGCCCAAACTCTTGCCGGGTTGGCTGTATCAACTGGTTCATCCAGCGGAGTCAGTATGCCGGGACAAACCGCTTTACCGAAATTGCCTGGATCTAAGTAATTTAACTTCAGGAGGTTTTTATGCCTCCTGAAAAAACTCATTAACACTCTTTGCTACGTTTTAAATATGGAACTTTGAAGGGGGTGATGTAGCTTTAATTTAATTCGGCTAGGAATCGAAATTTCTGGAATATGAGACTCATTAACATTCATTAATTAAGGAGGTCTATTATGAAAAGGTCATATTTTTTTGTCTTATTTATTCTTTTTGTTTCATTTGCGTTTGTGACTGTTACTCTTATCA
>JGI10211J34971_10005357_pt1 | contig 10028 bp, 10 predicted proteins | sample Etolagsediment_FD_34971 | JGI IMG/M metagenome (IMG submission 34971)
GGTGATCGATGCCGGCTACCATCCCGGAGGGATTGGCGACGTAGAGTTGTCGGCGGTGGTTGATCGATGCGCTGCGTACACGCCGGTGCCGGGCGGCGTCGGCCCAATGACGATCGCGACGTTGATCGAGCAAACGGTACAGGCGGCCGAGAAGATGGTGGAGTAGCAAGACCCGTAGATCAGGGGAATTACGAGCCGGCCGGGACGTCGGGAACGGCCTCCGTGAGTGATGATTCGCAGTCCGATGTATCCAGTCAGTATTAGAATTCCTTCACGTTAAGAACGCAGACACCCAGGTTGGGTTTGATCTGGTCTAGTTGCCACCGAAGTCACAGCGCTTTCTTGTATTGTATGCGTTGTTTCTTAGCGCGAAGTACGGGAGCAGCCTAGAAGAATGGGGATGACGCAGGATGGGGGCAAGGGCTACCCTACCCCCTCCACCTGCGCAGGAGGCTGCTCTACTTCAGTGTCGGTCTGTTCGTTCCACCCGGCGAGAGTGACGAATCACTGGTACAACCGTTCCGGTCACCGAAGCTCGCAGAATGCTTATCTGTTGAAGGATTCGAATGGAATTCGGAGTTAAACGACGCAACGATGCCCAAAGCACCGTGCTCAAGAACATTCGGCAGTCCGGCGACCATCGGATCCCTCCATTAGGCCCGTAACTTTGCGTCCTTGGCTTTCGCCAAGTTTGCCAGTTCGGATGCGTGCAGTATACAGCACATGATAGCACACGCCAAATCGATTCTTCTCCCTGATATACCTGCGTTTTAGGCTCATCTGAACAATCCAGTATCGTTTCTTAAACGAACGGAGATGAGCATAGTAGGATGTCGGCCATTCAAGTTCTTGTGCGGGGGTACATGGGTGTTGTGTGGACGTTGTTGAGCGCTCTCTCGAACATGACGGGCAATTTCATGACGCGGTGTCCCAAGTGTTCGCCCAAGATGAAACGCATGGAGATGCACGACCAGACCTACACGCGAGCCAAGAAGGCACGCTTCACGTCGATGGCTCGTCCCACCTCCACATTGAACACTGAATTGGGGCGGAGAGCCCTGCTTCAAGTTCAAGTTGTGCCTGTGTACGATGTCTGCACGGAGTGCGGCCACTGGGTACGACGCAAGAACATGGAATTGAGCTAAGGGTTGAACAACAGATCCTAGTCCGTCGAGTCGCCAGTTCTGTTTGCAGCTGATGGAGAGAATTTCAGTGTCAACAACATTCCAAGTTTGAGAGATCCTGTCAATATGTAACAACTGTTCGTGGTTTAGGAGCTTGTTCTTGCCATGAAGCGCTTGAAGGAAACCCCACTACACTCCTGAACACAAGAAATCGAAGTTTCGCACTTCTTCTACGAGCCAGCTCATCGCATAGCTCGCCCCTCTTTCTTCAACGAGCTGCCTCATGGCATAGCTCGCGCCTTCATGGTTAGTACTCTCGTACGGCTCTTTACCATGCAGAACACGAAGTCTATGAAGGCGCCCTCTACCTAGCCCTGGATGCGGAAACAAGACTTCTCTTCAAGCTCTTCATGCCCTTCATGGTTACTGAGCTTGTGCGACTCTTCACCACGTCCTTGATGGTTGAGTCGCTTGAATGACAACCACGGTACGGTTCTCTTCCGCCACGAAGACCATGGCGTGCAGACTCAGGGCGACCACTTAGGACATTCTCAACAGGGTGTCCATAAGAATTCCCTTATCCCGGTTTGAACAATTAACGATCGCAGCTACAATGAATGAACGCTCATTCACTCAAACAGCTATCATAGGAAGCGACGGTTCATGGATAACAGAACGAAGATCAGTCAAGCGGCCGTACGTGTATTTTCGCGCGAAGGATTTCATCAAGCACGAATGAAATCGATTGCCCAGGAAGCCGGTGTGGCCGTGGGTACGATCTACAACTACTTCAAGGACAAGGACGATCTCTTGCTCTCAGTGTTCGAGAACGGCATCCGGGTTCGCATGGACTTCCTGGAGGAACTGGGACACACCAGTCTTCCAATTCGCGACCAGATCCAACACCTATTGGAATCCCATTTCGTGCAGATCCGAGAACAACAGGAGCTGGCCGAACTCATTCTGTTCGAACGATTCCATCGTGGAAGTCGCCTGAGAGACCGAGTCCTGACTCTTCAGAAAGCTATCATCGATCAGATTGAGGAATTCATCCGAATGGGTATTGGCGAAGGCTGGGTGAGGCCATGTCAGCCCCAAGTGGTGGCTCAGGCGTTGTTTGATCTCGTACAAACGATGACGGCATGTTGGGTGTTCTCATCGCCCGCTGATGAGGAGGACATCTTTGCGTCCGCTCCCAAGGAACTGGCCGACCTCATCTGGATGGGTTTGGGCAATCGATCGGAAGCTGCGAATGGCTAAGCTGAAGCCGCCGTCTGCCCTCTCCAATGCCACCGATGTTGTCATCAGCTGGGCAACCAACCATCCCAAGACGATTCTTATCACCGCGGCAGCGATTACAGCATTATTTGTAGCATTCATCCCGATGTTGCGTGTGGATGTCGATTTTAGCAACTACCTCAATCGCAAGGATCCGGCCGTCATTGCAGCGAACGAAGCGAACGAGCGATTCGGTTCACAACTCCGTGTAGTCGTTGCCATTGAAGACCCTCAAGGCGTATTCCGGGCAGAGACCTTGGCCCTTGCCGAGAAACTGGAAACCGCATTGGAAGGCCTTCCGATGGTCGAGGATATGGTCGGCCCGTTGAGTTCCCAAGTGATTCGTGGAACCGAAACGTCCATCCAGATTCACTCGGCGGCGCCGAATGGTGTGGCTCCACAGACAGCCGAGAACATTGAAGCTTACCGGGATCTTGTGCTCTCAGACGTGACGTTGCTGAACTACGTCGTGTCCTCAACAGAGACGGCACTGGCCATTTACCTGAAGCCTAGGCCCGAAGTAGACATGGTCCCGTTTGCCACTGCGGTGGAAGAGGTAGTCTTGGCGTATGAAACCGAAGGTATTGCCTTTTCCGTTTCGGGTCTCCCCTACATCAACCTGACGCTTCAGCGTTCCATGAGACGGGATCTTCAGCTATTCCTGCCTCTGGTTATCCTCGTTATCATCGGTGTATTGTTCGTCAGCTTTCGCTGGACGTGGGGCGTCCTGATTCCGTTTGCCGTTGTTGCCTTGTCCGTGTTGTGGACCCTGGGGTTGATGGCCATCACCGGTGTGCCTATCACTGTATTGTCGTTCATCCTTCCCGTTCTGCTGATGGCCATCGGTATTGCCGATGGTATACACGTTTTGAGTCGATACCGCGAGGAGCTTGGGGGTACCAGCGACAAACGTGAAGCCATTTTGAGAACGATGAAGGCCATGAAGCGTCCGGTGGTATTGACGTCGCTGACCACGGCCATCGGCTTTCTGTCCTTGCTGAACGCATACATGGTTCCCCAGCGCACATTCGGTCTGTTCACGTCTGTCGGCATCCTCGTCGCCATGCTCCTTTCCCTGTTGCTGATTCCGGCGATCCTTCGAACGGTGAAAGCGCCCGTTCCCAAGACGTCAACGAGCAGTGGTTGGATGGCGAACGTCCTCGGAGCAATCGTCAAGACAGCCCACCAATATCGGTGGGCCGTGCTTGCTGGGGCACTTGCCCTGTCCGGTGTGTTTGCCGCCGGGATCCCGCTGCTCCAAATTGAAACCTCCCAACGCGCATTTCTCGGCGACGATCATCCGGCAGTCATGTCCATGGATCGATTGGATGAGCTGTTGTCGGGATCGAATCAACTGATGATCGAGGTTGATTCCGGGCGGCGAGACGGACTCAAGGATCCGGGATTGCTGAACGAAATCGTAGCGCTCGAAAGATTTCTGGAAGAGCGAGGCGTTTACAAGACCTTGTCGATTACCAACGTCGTGCGAGAGATGAACCAGCGGTTTCATGCCGATGACCCTACGTTCTATGCCATTCCCGAAGACCAAGCGACGATTTCCCAATTACTTCTACTGTTCTCGTTCCAGGGAGGTAGTCTTGGCACGCTAGCATTATCCGATTTTTCGGTCGGTGAAGTGATGGGATTCCACGCTCTGAAAACGGGAGGGGAACAGCTTGATTTGGTCAGGGATGTGTCCGAGTACTTGGAGAACCATTTCAAGGGAGCCGCGACCGCTCAAATGGCCGGCCCTACACGCATCCAGGCCAATATGTTTACCTCGATCGCTCGAAGCCAACTGACGAGTCTGTTGACCTCAATTGCCGCCGCCGCCATCATTGTTATCCTGTTGATGCGCTCGTTCAGCGCAGGTATCGTGAGCATGATTCCGCTGCTGTTCACTGTACTGTTCAATTTCGGGGTGATGGCATTCGCTGGAAAGAGCTTGGACATTGCTACATTGATGATCTCATCCATAACCGTTGGAATTGGCATTGATTACGGCATTCACTTCATAGAGCGTTATCGCGAAGAGCAATCTGAAACGGTCCCCCGATCTCAGGCCCTGATCCGTTCGGCCCAAACAACGGGAACTGGCATCGTCTACAACGCCCTGGCTTTGGCGCTGGGGTTTGGCGTCATGATGCTGTCGGCGTTTCTCGGCTTACAGAACTTCGGGCTATTGATCGCCATGACAATGGTGGTCAGTGCAGTCAGCTCCTTTGCAGTTATTCCGGCCCTGCTGGCAAGAAGACGCGAACATACGTAAGAGGAAATCAAAGAAGATGCGCTGCTCTTGCATACCGCTTCGTTTGGCATTTCCAAGGGCAAGGACCGCAGAACAACATGTATTCTTGGTCAATCCCATGGTAGAGACCCTTGAGAGGAAGGATTGTCACAAATTGCCGTTGGGACTACAATGCCATCGAGGTGTTAGCATGCCAGAAGCCGTTCGCAAAGAAATGATCGACCATATGGATCGCAGCATCGGAGTGTTGAAATCAAACATGGCCAAGATCCAGACCGGACGAGCCAATCCTGCCATGATTGAGGACATACACGTCAACTACTATGGTGCCATGACGCCTCTCAAACAGATGGCGACCATCGCCGCCCCCGATCCGAACCTGCTTGTCGTACAGCCTTATGACAAGACACAAATGACGGAAGTGGAGAAAGCCATTTTGGCCGCCGACTTGGGGCTCAATCCCGAAAACGACGGCCACGCCATTCGATTCGAGTGAAGGTGCCGAAGCTCTCCGAGGAGCGGCGCAAAGAGCTCACCAAAGTGATCAAGGCACGGGGAGAAGAGACCAAAGTCGCATTGCGCAACGTTCGACGCGAAGCCAATGACAAATTGGATCAGCTGAAGAAAGACGGAGACATCTCCGAAGACAGTCACCACAAACATCGCGAGAAGAACGACGATGCTATCCATGAGTACACCAAGCAAGTGGATGATCTGATCGAGGAGAAGGGCAAGCAGATCCAGACGATCTAATGCCCCCACCGTGCCCTATTCGTCATGACAACCGATGCCTGCGCTCGAAAACGAGATCCATTCCGTTGGCGATCCACGATTCTCTTGACGTTGACGGCAGTCATTACGCTGGCTGTCTTCCGTCAATGCCGCGCAGCCGGAGGTGTCGTCCTGGGAGCGCTGTTGTACGCAGGCAACCTGTTCTTGATGATGGAAATCGGCCGTTCCCTGCTGCGCAAGAGCAAAACCGGTCGTCCCAAGACGCTGGCTGCCCTATCCAGTACCGGGAGGTTGCTCTTTCTGGCAGTTGCACTATCTCTCGTCGCAGTCTTCTTAGGACGCGAGATTTTGTTGGGAGCGTGTGGAGGATTTCTCATCGCCCAGGTAAACTTGCACTTTCCAGAACTGGGCCATAAACGGGAGAAGCGATGATTAAGGCCATCTTCGAGCAGCTCGCGAGCAGCTTAACGCATCTCGGCGAGAAGCAGATCGTCACGCTCCAGTTGGGAAGCCTCCAGATTCAGTTTGACAAAGCTGCCATGATCATGTCCTGGATAGTCATTGGCCTGCTCGTGCTACTGGCCCTGTTCTTACGTCGCGCTCTGCTTCAGGACATCGAAGACAAGCCCAATCGTGTACAGGCGGCTCTCGATGCTCTGATTGATCTCCTGCAAGGGCAACTGACGTCCAGTTTCTCGTCCGAGCGGCTGGGCCGACAGATGTTCCCGTTCATTTCCACGCTCTTTCTGTTCGTCCTGTTTTCCAACTGGTTGGGCGTGGTTCCAGGGCTGAGTGCGCCAACGCAGGATCTCAATATCACGATGGGGTTGGCGTTGATGGTGTTTGTGCTCTCTCAGGTCCTGGCCATAAGGGCCAAGGGCATGAAGAAATATTGGAAAGGCTACCTGGAGCCGGTCCCGTTCCTTCTTCCCCTTAACATCATCGGGGAGCTATCCAGGCCCTTGTCTCATGCATTCCGGTTGTTCGGAAATATACTTGCCGGAACGATTCTGGTAACCATCGTTACGGCGAAATTCGCTCCGATTGTTCTTCCATCAGTGTTGAACCTGATCTTTGGTCTGTTCTTCGGATCGATTCAGGCTTTTGTGTTTGCGATTCTTGCTGTCGCCTATATTAATGTTGCAGTAGAAAGCTAAGGAGGAAACATGCTTCAGGAAGCACAAGCGGTTGCCGGTGGAATCTCCGGCGCCGACATCGCACTGGCGGCGAAGTACATAGCCGCAGGTCTTTGCATGGGCATCGGATCCATCGGCCCTGCTCTTGCTGAGGGGATAGCCGCCGCCCATGCGTTGGACGGCATGGCTCGGCAACCGGAAATGCAAGGCGCGTTAATGCGAACGATGGTTTTGGGACAAGCCATTTCCGAGTCAACAGGAATCTACTCGCTGTTGATCGCCATCGTCTTGCTGTTCGTCGTCTAAGGAGCCGGCATGAGCGTGGAATGGGCGAAGATCGTTAAGAGCATCAACTGGACACTTGTGTTCGGTCTGATCAACTTCGGGGTTCTCCTGTACTTGCTTAGGCGGTTGTTGTTCAAGCCAGCGTTGGAATTCTTGGATCGTCGACGCGAGCAAATTGCGGCCCGAATCGAGGCGACACGGCAATCCGAATCGCAAGCCCAGCAGCTTGTCGTGGAACGAGAGTCCCAATTACAGCAAGCGCGCGAGCGCGCCGAAGGCATTCTCGAAGGGGCGCGAAGCGAAGCCGAAGCCCTAATCACCCAGGCTAAGAAGGCGGCCAGAAACGACGCGGCCAAGATCCTGTCCGACGGCAAGCACCGCTTGGAACAGGAACGTGACCGCATGATTCACGACCTTCGGGAAGCCTACGCGGAAATTGCCATCTTGGCCGCCGAGCGCGTGCTCGATCGCGAGATTCGAATTGACGATCATCGCCGCCTGCTCGATCAGCTGCTGGACGAAATTAACGAAGAAAGCTTAAGGATCGAAGCGTGAGGTCGCAGGAAATCGCACGCCGATACGCAGCCGCTCTGTATCAAATATCGGTGGAAGACTCTGCTGTTAAGGCGATCGAAGACGAACTGGCGGTGGTCGCTCAGAGTACTTCTGACGAACCTGAAGTTCGGCGCTTCCTCGCGCATCCGCTGGTGCCGAGGAAGACGAAGTCAGAATTTCTGGCTGCCGCGTTTCCGAAAACGTCGGTTCGAATGAACCACTTCTTGGAGTTGTTGATTCGCAATCGACGTGAGACGTACTTGGACTTGATCTATGACGAATTCGTGGAAATCAGAACGGCGGACGAAGGCATGATTCAAGTGATTGTCACCACGGCACAGATGTTGTCCGACGAGGACAGGGGGCGCTTGAGTAGGCGGTTGGAGAAGGCGCTGAACCGCCCCGTGCAATTGGAAGAACGCATTGACGAAAGTATGCTCGGGGGCGCTAGGATCGAAGCGGCCGGACACGTGATGGACGGTACGATCCGCGCCCGGTTGAGAGAACTGCGGAAGCAACTGGAAGAATAGGGGGACAAGGTGACTGGAACTCGAAAAGATGAGATCACGGCCATCCTCAAGGAACAGATCAAAGGCCTGAGATACGACCTGGAGATGCAGGAAGTGGGGGTCGTGGTCGAGGTCGGCGACGGAATCGCCCGCGTGTACGGTTTGGAAGGGGCGATGGCTTCGGAGATCGTCGAGTTCCCGAACGAGATCTACGGATTGGTATTGAATCTGGAAGAAGAGTCAGTGGGTGTGGCCTTGTTCGGAGAGTCCGAACGCGTCCAAGAAGGGGACGAGGTGCGCCGTACGAGACGGGTTCTTGAGACACCGGCAGGAGACGCAATGCTTGGCCGAGTGGTCGATCCTCTCGGTCGACCGCTGGACGGCAAGGCTCCCATCGAAAAGACCGTCATGCGAAAAGCCGAGATCATTGCGCCTGGAGTCATCGATCGTCAACCGGTGGACACGCCATTGCAAACGGGCCTCAAGGCCATTGATGCGATGACGCCAATCGGTCGAGGCCAGCGCGAACTCATCATCGGCGACCGCCGCACCGGGAAGACGGCCATCGCACTAGACGCGATCATCAATCAGAAAGGTGAAGACGTGGTCTGTGTGTACGTGGCGATTGGGCAAAAGGCGTCGACCGTAGCCCGCATCGTGGACACATTGACCAAGCATGGCGCTATGGACTACACCATCGTGGTGGTGGCTGACGCCAATTCTCCCACGCCGATGCAATACCTGGCACCCTATGCCGGTTGTGCCATGGCTGAACACTTCACTTACAACAACAAAGACGCCTTTGTCGTCTACGACGACCTGTCCAAGCACGCCGTCGCTTATCGCGAGATGTCCCTGCTGCTTCGACGGCCTCCCGGGCGAGAGGCCTATCCCGGTGACATCTTTTATACTCATTCCCGCTTGCTGGAACGGGCCGTCCGATTGTCTAAAGAGAATGGCGGTGGATCGTTGACCGCGTTCCCCCTCATTGAGACAAAAGCCGGTGACATCACCGCCTATATCCCTACCAACGTCATCAGCATCACCGATGGTCAGATCTACTTGGAAACCGATCTGTTCAATCAGGGATTCCGCCCGGCCATGAACGTCGGGTATTCGGTATCGCGAGTCGGTGGAGCAGCCCAGATCAGGGCCATGTCGCAGATTGCGGGAGAACTGCGACTGGAATTGTCCCAATATCGCGAGCTAGAGGCGTTTGCCGAGTTCTCGTCCGATCTGGACGAGGAGTCCAAGGCCCAGCTGGCACGAGGCGATCGCCTCATGGAGATCCTGAAGCAGAAGCAGTACGCGCCCATGCCCGTCGAAGAACAGGTCGTCTCGTTGTACGTGGCAGTGGAGAACCACTTGGCGGACATCGAGGTTCACGAAGTCGGCCGCTTCGAAGAAGGTTGGCTGCAGTTCGTGCAGGAAGTGCATGGCGAGATCCTGGAAACGATACGGAGAGAAAAGAAGTTGAGCGATGAACTGAGGACGCATATGGATAAGGCGGTTGAGGAATTCAAGGAACGGTTTGCCGGCTAGATAGCTGAAAGCATCACATCGGCAATATCGAGAACATCGGGGCACGTGGCTTTGGGAGATAGTGAATGGCACAACACGTAAGGGCTATTAAGGGCCGAATTAGTAATATTGAGAACATCGGTCAGATTACCAAGGCCATGAACGCGATAGCCATGACCAAGGTAACGCGCATGAAGCGTCGATTGGCGGAGACGCGCCCGTATATCGAAGCGTTGACAATCTTTGCCCAGCGGATGATGGGCCGACTGGCTTCCGATAGTGAAGCTCACCCGTTGACTGTTCCCAATGAATCCTCGATTACTGGCGTGTTTGTCATGAATTCCGACCGCGGCTTGTGCGGGCGATATAAAGGCGATCTCAACCGGGAATCGGAGAAGCTTGTCCAGGAACTCGGATCCGACGGTCGCTTGGTCATAGGCGGAGAGAAGGCACGATTGTATTATGCGCGTCGCTCTGTCCAGGTCTTGAGCACGTACGCGAACGTGTACGATCAACCGACCGAAGCCATCGCCACGCAAATAGCGAACGAGATGATTGATCTTTACGAACGTGGCGAGGTGGGGCGGATCGATCTCGTGTACATGCGCTTTGTGTCCGATCTGTCGCAGAAGCTGGTGGT
>JGI10211J34971_10005360_pt1 | contig 10028 bp, 12 predicted proteins | sample Etolagsediment_FD_34971 | JGI IMG/M metagenome (IMG submission 34971)
AACTGTACAGCTAAATTGCTGCCGGATGGCCATTTGTTATTACCGACTGATGTCCTTAAAAAGATAAAAAAAAAAAAGAATGCTGCGCATCGAATAATAATCTTAAATACAGATGCTCGAAAAAAGGGGTTGTCCCGGTTTTGTGGAAGGTGGAAAGATGACCGAGATGCTGACGAGATTGTTTCTGAAATTTTCAAGGATCGAATCGATAACAATCGCTCTGATAGAATTAACCTATAAAAGTGAGTGCTTCTTATCTTCTTGATACTGATATAATCATCTACTGGTTGAAAAATAAATTTCCCAAAATCAATCAAAAAATAAAGAAGATTGATGGAGATTGTATATTCATGTCCTCTATAACTGTTGCTGAACTCTATTTCGGTGCTCAAAATTCTAAAAAAAAAGAAGAAAATATATCTCTTATCGATGAATTACTTACAGAGACCAACGTTATTGATTTTGATGAGAATGCCGGGAAATGTTTTGGTGAAATAAAATCAAATCTTAAAAAAGAAGGTAAAATAATTTGTGATTCAGACCTTTTTATTGCTGCTACCGCGGTTTCTAACGATTTTATACTTGTTACGAATAATGAAAAACATTTTAAAAGAATTAAAAGATTGAAAGTTGAGAATTGGACTCATTAAAAAAGAGGAACGATAATGGTCAAGAGACGGATTTCAAACTCAGAAATTCGTTTTCTTTCTTTACTCCTTTGTCTCGCACACTTAATGTTGGGACACAAAGCAACAAAGTATCTTGAGATTATCGATTGGCAAAATCTATTAATGATTATATATTTGGATATTGGAGGGTAAAATGCAATTGCAAGTCAATATCCATGATGGTGTCTGGGATGAATTTGCAAAACTGAGCCTGAAAACCAAAGATGTGGATAAAATAACAGAAGAGGCAAGAAAAAATATATAGATATGATGAAAAATTACTAATGCCATATTATACAATGTCAACTTAGATAATTCTGACCTTTCCGATTGCGACCTGACAGATGCAAGAATAGGAGAAACAACACCTGTCCAATCGGTTGCTGTTTCAGCTAATGGAAATATTTATGCCTCCTATACCGATGGAGTAATTCGTGAATGGATTTATCAGCGAGTTCCTTCGTCAAGAGCTGTAAACTTACACAAAAATGAGGATTTAAAAGAGATCAAAATCTTTGCTCATCCAGGCAATGATTTATCAATGTTGCTCGATAATCGGTTATTGTTCTATGATAAAAGAGGTGACGAATTACTGCAAAAGGCAACAATTGAAATCAACCCGGAAGTGAAATTAATCAAAGCTTCCCAGAATTATCTCCTTGTGATGGAAGAAAATAAAAGAATTCTCCATTTAATTAATATAAAAACACAAGAAATAATAAGATCTATGTTTATTCCATCTTTCAGTTGCTTCGAACACTTTGATGACAAAGGATTTATTATTTATAATGAAGATGAGGGGCTTAAAATTATTGATATAACCACTGAAAAAAAAGAAAACATAGGAATTTTTATCCCTCGTGAAGAAAAAATCACTTGCTTGACAACATTCTGTATTGAAAATTCAACGGGGCAATACCTGGTAGGATTTGGGCAATATAATGGGATTGTTCAAGTGTGGAAATTGATGCTAAAAAAATGGAAAGCAGAAGAATTATTAAGATATCAATCTCACTCGAAAACAATCAAAGATATCGCTTTTATCGATGATGAGAGGATTGTTTCAGGAGGCCTTGACAAAAAGCTTCAATTACTCGAATTTGGCAATGATGGGAAACTAAAATGCGACCCAAAAGAATTCAAAATTTACCTGCAATGTAAGGGATTAAAAATTGATAGGGTAAACCGGGAAAAAGAGCGAAGGAAATTGGAAAAAATAATTTCAAGTGCAATACAATAAGAAAAATAGGATAACAGGCAAATTTAAATTTTTTCCTTGCAGTCTTCTTTAAATACGGTCCCAGGGCCCCCGGTTTTCTGGTTGAGCATCCTGGTGTCCAAAACCAAAAAAGGTTGGTGAAGCACCCGCAAAAACTTTTTATTAACTCGAAAACGGGCGAGGATTACTTTATTTTCCCGGCAAGATAAAGAGGATAATTATGTGCCTGTTTATTCTCTCTTTGAAGATTATTCGCGGTAATTTTTATCACCATTGCTGGTGAATATTTATTTTTATAAACCAACAGACTTTTGGCCTTTGTTCTTTCCCCTGACTTCACTTCAATGGGAACCACCGTATTATGAATCACCCTTAAAAACTCTATCTCGGATTCTTTCCCGGCCCAGGAAAAAAGGTCCCGGCATCCCGCTGCGGTGAATTCCTGTGCCACAAAATTTTCCGCGTAATATCCCTTGTACCGCCCATAATCCTGGCTCAATATCGAATCAAAGGGTAAATCCTGCATACATCCCAGCAGTCCTGTATCGAACAGGTAAAGTTTAAAGATATTATCTTTGCTGAAATTTTTCAAAGGTAAAGCCGGTGTATTGACGATAAAAACCTTGTTAATAAGGCCTGGTTTCACGAGCCAGTCGATAGGGCCATCCAGTTGCACAAATTTGCTCTTGTCTCTTTGAACAGGAAATCCACGTCATGTTTTTTTTCAAAATTAATATAATGGACCTGTTTAAATTCTCTGCGGCCGAATTCTTTTAACAGGTATGTTTTTCCCACTTGCCTTGCCCCTTGAAGCAATAAAGGTTTTCTATAGTCTTAGATCTTCCACTCCAGTAGTTTTTGATATAATATTCTTTTCATAATAGTGTTAATTATAGTCATTTTTGTCTTTTTTTGCAAGGAAAAAAAGACAAAATTTGCTTTTTTCCCCAGGAAGGAGTCGGGATTCCGGTTTGTTCCCCTTTTCCCCTTCCTTCTTTCAATTTAAATAAAACCATTTTCTCAAGAAACCATATGAGAAACCGGGAGATAACGGTGTCATTTTTCATCCTGCCACCCCCTGTTGATGTTTGTTTTGAAGCTTTCTTCACTGATTCCCTGCCACACCTCCCGATTCTTTCGAAAGGCATGTTTTAGTGTACTGAGTCCTGTTTCTGTCAGGTGGAAGAATATCTTTCTTTTTCCCCCTCTCTCGGGAGTCGGTTCGCCATACCTTTTGGAAATATAACCTTTTCTGACCAACTGTTCCAGGGTTGTGTATAGGGTGCTGTACAGGTAATCCCTTGATGTAACCTCTTTGATCTGATTTTTAATGGTGACCCCATACGCTTGATCCCGCAGCCGCCATATTGCCAGCATGATGACCTCTTCGCTCTTTGTTAATTCCTTCATTTTTACCTCTTTTCCATAATATCGTATTTACCGATATTATATAATACGAAACAGCCGGGGGAAAGGTTCCAAAAAAAATAATTTTTTTATTGACATTAGCGACTTTATATACTATTATATTATATTAAAACCAGGAGGTAAATATGTTAAAAAAAATGGTTTTTATGTTTGTTCTCTTAGTTGTAAGCCTGGCAGTGCATCTTTTTTCCGATGTTCCGCCCGGGAGGACACACCAACCGAATGTTCCTTATTTTCTTGACTCGATGAATTTCCAGACAGTGCAGATGCATATCTTCCCGGCAGGATATTCAGGCATGGTGATTGATTCGTATTCTGATTTAACCTGGAACCCGGCCTATATTTTACGGCAGTCGAACAAATCCGTTTACCTGGATTATAATACGCATAATAATCCATCCTCTCAGTCTCTACCTGTTTTTTCACATTATGATAGTTACGATTCTTATTACCCGGACAGTATAATCCAGCCCGCATGGTATTCTCAAAGTACGATAAATACGGTTCAAACGTCACCTTTATATAACCTTGCTGCAATCATTCCATTGGGTTCAAGAGTCACCATCGGTTTTATCAATCGTTCAATCTATGATTACGGCGCTTTTCGTTTGATCCCCGGCTATGATTGGAGAAATGAATATTGGGAGAGTGCCTATTTTGATGAAAATTTAATACCGCAGCGATTGGATATTGAAAAAAACCACCAGGAGATATTTGGAAATCAATCGGAAATTATCATTGGAGTAAGATTATCGAAGAAAATTGACCTGGGTTTTCGACTGGGGCATTATACTTATAACAGGGATGGGAATCTATATGATTCGAAATTTGGGACTTATCCTCATTCAACATTCGATAACCTGAATGATGAATCATTCAAAATCAATGGGCATCATGTCGAAACCGGTATCGGGCTGCTTTTTTTCCCTGGGGAAAAAACCCGAGCCGGTTTTTTTATAGGGCTAACGAGTGGAAAGAGTTCCGAAGAAATCATTTCTAAAGACAACACAGATACCTGGTCGGAAAGAGACACAAACCCGGTATACTATCATACCAATCAACGTCTTTTGGAAAGTGGTGAATCCTACTCTTGTAAGGGGAAAAGGCCCAACATAACCATCACATTTGAGCAAGATATTTCCAGGAAATTGATATTAAGGTCCTTCTTATCATATACCTGGTCGGATTTTGATACATCGGGATCAAAAACATCGAGTGAGAGCGTTTTTCAAGACCTGGTTTATGACGAATGGCACCAGGATAACACATATTTACGGCAGAGGGAATTCAATAGTAATCGAGAATACGAGCTGAACGGCACTGAAAAAATACACACCAGGCATTTGAAGGGGCTTGTTTCGCTCGTATTTATACCAAAAAAAAACTGGGTTTTCTTCAGCGGGATTCTAATACAAAATGTCTCATATAAGCAGGAACTTGATGAAAGCTCCGGTTACATTGGGAATCGTTTAACAGAATACAGGATTTTTGAACCCGGCACCCTTCGGTATTATCATTCATATGAGAAAATTTATTCTTTAAACGCATCCTATAGAAAATGGAGCGTTTCCCTACCCATTGGGATTCATGCACGGGTTTACAAAGGGCTGCACCTGTTTTTAGGAACCGATATTACCCTTTCATTTACCGATCAGGATTCGGAAGTTTATCTTTTATACCCGGAGAAAATGACCCGTAAATGGGAAAACGATGTGATGACTGTGAATGATGAAGAAATAGATCGCTATGAGGAATACATATCTGATCCTGCCATGGAATTTCATAAATCTTCGGGACATTATTTCGGGCTTCTCTATCAATTTTCTTTTGGTGGAAAACTGTTTTTCAGAACACAGGGAGACATTTTTCAAACATCCAACTGGGCATTGGGATTTGAGATGAGTTGGTAAAAATAAGTACCTGGAGAAAAATAACTGACCCTTTTATTTTTTTAAAAAAGGGAAAGGGGACAGGCGAGCTATTATTTCTTAAGTGTTAAGTTAAAGTTTTTTCATTGATAATTGGCTATTGACAATTGTTAATTGACAATTTTTTTTTATCTGGCTCTAAATGAATTGAATTGTCAATGGTCAATTGTCAATTATTAATTGTCAACGTGGACTTTAGCTTAACTTAACAGCTATGGGTTTGATCCCCTCCTACGGATCCTTGCCCCCCTTTCCTTCGCAAACAGCACTCTTAGCTTGCCCCTTTTTTCATTTATCGTTATGGTAGGCGTTTGATTCGAAATGTGGAGTAATAAAAAGAAACGCGGGAATGGTAGGTAAAAACGTCAACGTATGCCCATTGTTCTCATCAAACAACAGGCGCGCTTCCACCACATTTCCTTAAAGGCCCATCAATAGGTAAAAAGCATTTGAGGATGATTATTTCCGAGATTTTTTTCGATTACTACTAGCCATTAAAAACCACTATAAATTACTAAAAATTGGTATAGACCAGCCACGTTTTCGTCACGTTTGAATGACACATTGAAGGAAGATGCGCAGAATATGACCAATTAATGTGCATTAATGTGGCCTGGCTTCCCCTGGCCGCAGAACGCTCAGCTTAACCGGGGTGGATGAAGCGAAGCGGAATTCACGTCCGCGTTGAAGCTGTTGTCAGGCATTTTCATTGCCTCATCAAATTCACTTCTATACCTTGCAGCACCAGAGATTCCTGTCATGGCAAATTTATTCAAAATCATTACCATAAATCCTTCTTCCGGCGTCCCAAATGCCTGATTGATAACGAATCGTACGGCATCATAATCTTCCTGGTTTTCTTCTCGAATTTCGATCATCTCTTCATCCCTTTATTTTTTTCTTCTCCAGGCAGCAAAAACTGGATTTAAAGTCTTTTTGATTCTTCATAATGTCGTATTCTAATTGAATAAGATTGAGAATGCAATAATGAAAAAAGGTGGCAGGTCCCCTCTTTTACTGTCCCTGTCTCCTTGTTATTTTTTAATAAACGGTTCAAAGTATTCTATAGCCTTGTACATGGCCGGGATGCCAGCACGTGCATGAATCGTCTCCGGGCCAGGACCGGTTAAAGGCGAAATGGGAGTCACCTTGATATCATAACCCAGGGTGGACAGTGTTTTATGTGCCACTTTAGAGTTTTCAATCGGCACCACTTCATCATCCTCAGCATGAAACAAATTGATATGTGATACCCTTTCATCTTTTATCTCCACCGGCCATCCTTTGTATGTATTGTTTTCAATCATTACTCCTGCCACCGGTGATTTGACGTCATCCAACATTTTTTGTGTCGCATCCGAAAGCTGGTCACATTGGGGGTCTTGCATTTCTTTGCTTTCATCTAACTCCTCGGCCTTATGGTTCCCGTCCGCCCAATCCCACAATCTTTCACAATGTATATTCTCCTCTGGTATAAACCGCATGGCCTCACGTGTTAGTGCCCCTGATATTTCCGGCTTATCTTTATAACCTTCATGGTATCCCCTGATTATCATTGTCAACAAGTGCCCTGCTTTTATCTTCTCTCTTGTGAGAAACTTTTTCTTCATTTGTATTTGATATAGTTCATGCGGTCCCGCCATCGGAGCGCAGGCCGTTACCGTGTATCTGCCTTTATCTTGTTTTAATTTACGCGCTACGGCCATGGTGACAAAACCGCCCTCAGAGTAACCGGCTAGAAATATTTGTTTATTCCATAAAAAACAGTCTTGCTCTCCTTTTTTTTCTGTAACCACATTATTTACCACGTACTCCAACATATCCACAACTGACCGAACCAATGGCTCTACCACCATAAACGGTTGCACCATATTAACAGGTGCCCCCCCCATTCCCGGGTAATCCGGCATTAGCACCGCATAGCGACCTCGTATTGCAAACATGGCCGCCAAGAAAAACTCATAAAAATTGAATGGCAATTTAAGTAACTTAAATTTCGACGGAGAGTAAGGCCTATAAATCTCCGTTCCGTGTTGATAGCACAATATGGGTATATTTCCCTTTTTTCCCGCCTCAGGCAAAATCAACATACCCGTCAAATCAATCGGTTTGTTCGATTTGGGGGACGTAGGACTATATGTAATTGGTTTGAAACTAATAACTCCATTACCTATCGCCTCGTACACCTCCAACAATATCTTAAACGCTTCCCGGAGAAATATCCCACCAATTTGTAATCCCATAAAACGCCCCAACCCACTAGTGTCACCCGTATCCACGGCTCTCTTTACCCGTGCCATAATGTCACTTATAATCTTGTCGATATCTAAATCCTTCGTACTCATTTTCTTCCTCAAAAATTTTTCTTTACTTATTCTCAAAAGTTTTCACCCGACCTTTTCGGATAAGGCCTAACTAAGGCGGCGTACCATTATAAAACTTCTTCATCATGGCCTACTTTTTTGGTCATTAGTCATTGGGGCTGAAAAAACGGGAACAGGTAGAAAAAACCACCCCTTCTGCAATTGCCAACTCGATTTGTCCATTTCCACTTAACTACTGACTATCTTCCAACTACTTCTTCAACCGAATCCTTCAACATCTGTTCGCTTTTCTTGAACTCTTCCGCTCTCGAAATTATAAATTATCACACCAGAAAAAAAAATCAAGCTTTTTAAGGAAAAAATTAAAAAAAAATTTCTTTCTACTTTCCCCATCCCTTAACCTCTCTGACCAGAAGTTGGCGCACGAGCTTATCTGCTTTTGGCTCAACCTATTTGCCGGCAGCGAAAAGGAGGATATGTGAGTGTGCAGGACAATTAAGGTGTTTGCTATTTAAAAGAAGAACCTGCTTTAAGAAAATTAGTGGAAGAAAATTGAAAAATCCAGGCAGCCGTACCTGTTCAGCAGTGCTTTGCAGTCATCCGTATAGTTAGGAGTTGAATAAATTGATGATTTATGTTAAATAATTATCGGAATGCAAATGTAGCTGTTGGCTTTTACATAGGCTTAAAAGTTTACGGCAAAACAAGAGGCAAAAATGCAAGTAAGCGCAAAAAATGTTTTATAGATTAATCGAAGAATATAAAAGTATCATTTCATATTACTCTATAGAGGGAACAAAGAGGTGAAAGACTCCAAACACCAGTATGATGTGATGCAACTTCAACACTACAGCCGACATTGGCTTGTCGATGCTCAACAAGGCGTCCGTAACGAACAGGACAGAAAAATTTTTATTTGATGGTTCTTATCTGCTTTTCAAATATTTTTTTAAATCCCTGTAATAGTTTTCGTGAGGGCCAATGGTAATTAATTCCAGGTCTTCATCACGGAAACGATAAGACAATAAATACTCTGTGCTGTGGATTTTAAATTTGTACACATAAACGCCCTGTAAATCGCCTCTTTTCTCCTCCCCGATGCCGGGATTTTTTATTATTTTACGAATTTGCTCATCCAGGCTCAACTTCTGATTCTTTTTAAATTTTTTAACCTTTCTTTCAAATAAAGGAGACTGTATTACTTTCATGAGGGATGGATTATCCGAATTTATATTCTGTGCCCTGGCCATCTTCCAATTCTTCAACGCTAATTAGAATTTCTTTTATAAGATTAAACGTCAAATCAGGGTTTTCTTCGGCACATTTCCCAATTTTCACCCAATATTCAATTTGTCCTGTGATGGATCGATTTTCTACCGTGCTGATTACCCTGGCTTTTTTCACTAATTGATCCGATACTCGAATCGCTGTACTCATTTTTTCCTCCATTGCAATTTGTAATCATATTACAACAAAAAGAGTTAAAATGCAACAAATTGAATTAGGGAAGTTAGGGGACAGACCAGAAGCGCACTTCGTAATTAAAAACAAAAATCAAAATAGAAACATAAACAATATGTATAGTGCTATTGCTGCTATTCCACCTAAAATAGCGTATGGTAATTGAGTCGAGACATGATCCATATGATCCGCTCCGGCACCAAATGATGATAAACAGGTAGTGTCTGATACAGGTGAGCAATGGTCACCGAATAAACCGCCACCTACAAGTGCACCAACTGTAATTAATACGAGTGAGTTAACCGCTGCACCAGACATATTAAAAACAATGGGCATGATAAATGGAATGACTATAGCGTAACTTCCCCATGATGTCCCGGTAAAAAATGATATGGCACCGGCAGTTATAAAAGCTGCAACTGGTATTAAAAATGGAGTCATCCATGATTTTGTTATCCGGATGATGTATTCCTGGGCACCTAAACTCTTTGATACACTATTAATGCAGTAGGCCATAGCTAAGATTAATATTGCCGGTAAAACTGCTTTTATTCCATTTATAATTATTTCCATTGCGTCTTTAACGCCTTTAAAATATTTACCAAACGCCATAGCAATACTCATATATATAACAGCACACAGAAATGCTTCAAGAATTTTAGCACTGCCGATAACGAAGAAAGTTCCCATAGCTGTCAAAATAATAATTAGTACGGGCAGGAATAAATAAACGAAAAGATCTGGTTGTTTACCTTTTATTGTTGCTATCTCATTGAATTCTTCACCTGTTAATGGTGTCGCTCCATCACGTAATACTTTTCCTTCATTGAAAGCACGTCGTTCTGCTTTACGCATCGGGCCAAAGTGAGGAATTATCTGAAATGCAAATAGTCCGGCTATAATTACTGCTAACCAGCCGTAAAAATTAAATGGTACAGCACTAATAAATAATTGCATTCCCTTTTCAACAGAATCTATTGGCCCGTACCCAACAAATAAA
>JGI10211J34971_10005362_pt1 | contig 10019 bp, 13 predicted proteins | sample Etolagsediment_FD_34971 | JGI IMG/M metagenome (IMG submission 34971)
GGACTTGGTTCTACAATGTGCCAACAGGGTCTAATCATTACTTTGGTGTAAACAATTCAAATGTCTTAGCGATTAACTCCACAGGTGTTGACGTAACGGGCGGCTTAAATGCAACAGGAATCATTGAGGCGTCTGATGGAACAAACGGAGAAATTCAGCTTGGCTTAGGGACTGCATTAACAACAGGTGCAGGAACTTACGATAGCAGTGTGCGCTGGAACGGTTCATCAGGAAATCTTTTGTTTTCACAAGGCGCAGTGGAAAAAATGCGCATCACAAACTCTGGCGTCGACGTAACGGGTGATGTGGTCAGCGACGGTCTGACTGTTAGCAACGCAGGTGCAAACGCAGATATTACTTTGACGGAAGGCTCTACGAATACTGATGCCAGAATTAGAAACAGCAACGGTATTCTTCAGATTGGGACTGACATTAACGATGAGTTTGGTGCTAGCGAAATTCAATTATCTGTGGATGGAAAAGAGTTTTTAACTGTAGACCGCTTTGGAGACATCAGCTTCTACGAAGACACTGGCACGACTGCGAAGTTGTTCTGGGATGCGTCTGCGGAGTCTTTGGGTATTGGTACAACTAGTCCAACAAGCGGTGGAGGATTAACGCTTTCAAGTTCTACTACTGCACAGGGTTTTATTGATTTTAAGAACACTGTTGACGGTGATAGTGGTTTTATTGGAAACGCTAAAGCATTAATCACTGGCGCTACAACAAATCAACTTGGAGTGCGTGGTGGCACGAACGGGATTGCGTTTTCTGTTGCGGCTACAGAACGCATGCGCATCGACAGCTCTGGTCGTCTCTTACACAACACAACCTCTATAGATGCCTTAGATGGCGTGTCAGGTATGGTTACGGCTGGCGCAGGTTCTGTTGGTTATGCAATGGCAGACTCTACTGGTAAGTCGTTTTTAAACTATACAACAAGTAGCTCATGGGTTGTTTGGGATTCTACAGATAACGCAGAACGCATGCGCATCGATGCAAGCGGCAACTTGTTGGTTGGGACTACTAGTAATTCTGGCACTGTTACCATTTTAGCTAACCAGTACAACGCAATGTCAGTTCAGGTAAGTGCTAACGGAAATGTTGGAACATCTTGGAAAAATCAATCAGGTTCAGAGGTTGGTTATATTCAAGTTAATGCTTCTTCAACAACTTACAACACCTCATCAGACGAACGCCTCAAGGACAACATCGTAGACGCACCTTCTGCTTCTAACGACATTGACGCTATCCAAGTACGTTCGTTTGACTGGAAGGCTGATGGTTCACACCAGAAGTACGGCATGGTTGCTCAGGAACTACAGACTGTTGCACCAGAGGCTGTGTCTGGAGACGCTGACTCAGACGACATGATGGGCGTAGACTACTCAAAGCTAGTACCTATGCTTGTAAAAGAAATTCAATCACTACGTGCCAGAGTGGCACAACTTGAAGGAGCTAACTAATGGCTACATGGACTATCGCCAACACTGAAAGATACTTAGATACAGGCGGCATTTTTGTCGTCCATTGGAGAGTAACCGCAGAAGAAACTGTTGGTGACGAAACATTCACTGCCTCTGCATACGGCACTGTAGGTTTTACACCTGACGCTGACGACCCTTCATTTGTCGCCTACGACAGTTTAACTGAGGCTGACGTACTGGCATGGGTACACGCAGAAGTTGACCAAGCGGCTACTGAAGCGGCTCTGACAGCTAAGATTGAGGCAGACAAGAATCCTGTAACTGGTTCTGGAATGCCTTGGTAAAAACCCTTGTTCTGGTTCTGGTGTTGGAAGGAGGTACTTCGGCATACGTAGGCAAACGAGTTGTTTACCACACCGTATGTGAATACAAAGAACTTAACTCAGAATCAGACAAGCGATATAGGTGGTATGTACGTGGTGCATACCGATGTCCGCCTTATGTAAGGCACTACAACTAGGAGCAACGAAGATGGGAAAAAATGAAAAGACCCCAATCACCGTGAATGATAAAGAGTACTTCATTGAAGATTTTAACGATCAACAACAAGCTATGGTCAATCACATTACAGATCTTGATCGCAAAATATCTAATGCGCGATTCAACTTAGACCAGCTTGCGTTTGGCCGAGAAGCCTTTCTAAGCGCTCTTNCTCAGACCTTAAGCNCTACTCAAGAGCAGGCNGAGGAAGCCGAAGAAACAAACTAATTGTCATAGGATGGTGGTAAACCCATCCTTTTCGGGGGGTGGGTTTTACAATGATAGATCCTATAACTGCAGTTGCCGCCGCTACTAAATCCTATGCAATGGTTAAAGCGCTCGTCGAGGCGGGGCGCGAAGCACACGATGTCATGTCTCAAGTCGGAGAGTGGTACGGCCACGCTTCTGACGTACTGTATGCCGATCAAAAAACCAAAAAGGTTAACCCTTTCAAGAAAGTGGTTTTTGCTAAAAGCGTCGAAGCAGAGGCGCTTAAGGCGTTTGCGGCTAAGAAAAAGATTGAAGCACAACGTAAAGAGATCATTCAGCTTATCAACCTTGCATACGGCGCTCAGGGCATTGAAGAGTTTCGTGACTTAAAAAGGCAGGTAGTACGCGAACGAAAAGAGATGGTTTACGCGCAACAGGAAATGCGTGAGAATATTTTGTCGGGTATACTCGCTTTTATAATGATTGTGATTGTTATTGGCCTAACTTTATTCATAGCGAGTTAAGACATGGATACTGGGGAAGAAGCGTTAAAACGAATTGAAATTCATCAAGCCGAGTGCGAAATCCTTCGTAAATCTATAGATGATCGGCTCGATCGGATAGAAAAAAGGCTTGATGACGGTGGTGGTCAATTCAAACGGCTCGAACGCATGATACTTGGTAATAGCTTGTTAATTGTAGGCGTGTTAAAAGGCGCGGAGTACCTCTCATGAATTTTGACAAGATCAAAGGCATCATCGGTGGATTAGCTCCCACGCTAGGCACGGCTCTCGGCGGACCACTTGGCGGCGCCGCAGCCAACGTCATTGCTGAGGTGTTGGGTTGTGACCCTAACCCAACCAAAATTGAGCGTGCTATAGCTCAAGCAACTCCCGAACAAATTGCAGAAATCAAAAAGGCTGAGCTGGATTTTGAGGCTCGCATGAAGGAGCTAGACGTTGATATCTTTGCAATCGAAGCACAAGACAGACAACACGCACGAGATTCCTTTGCGGAAGACTGGACGGCCAGAGCCATCGCTCTTGTCAGTATTGGTCTTTTTGGGGCTTATGTGTTTGCCGTTACTTTGGACCCTCCTGCCGACGACGGTGTTGTCAACCTTGTCCTGGGATATCTCGGGGGGATTGTCTCTGCGGTAGTCAGTTTTTACTTTGGATCTTCTCAGAAAAGTAACAAGTAGAAGCGTATAATACGCGCTCCTGAAATCGGAGCGCCCCATGAAATCCTCTTTTGTATGCACAATTTGCAACTTTTTGCTAACAAGTGGTTGCGTCTGTTTGCCCATTGCGATTATTCTTTTGGCCAGTCAATAGACTGGAGTGAGTATGAGACTGAACGGCGAGGTCGAGTCTATGCTCGACAGCCCTTGCGTGGGTTGGTGTTCGGTACGTCAATTTGGTGACACGCAGTGTAAAGGCTGTGGTCGTGCTGAATGGGAAATAAAGGATTGGAAGCGGTTGCCGGCGATCTACCGTCGTCTGCGAGTGATTGGGTTGGCCGAGGAGGGGTATACTATACGTCACCTCACAGGACCAGGGTGGCGTCCACAACTCAAGAATATCTCGGAGACCACGAATGAGAATCAGCAATGAAGGCATTGACTTAATAAAACATTTTGAAGGCTGCGAGCTGAAGTCATACCAGTGCAGCGCTGGTGTTTGGACGATCGGCTACGGCCACACGTTTTGCGTAAAAGAAGGCGATAAAATTACACAAGAAGCAGCCGAGGAGCTGCTGCGTGAAGACCTGCAAGATTTTGAAGATTACGTTGAAAAAATGGTTGAGGTTGATCTAAGTCAAAACCAATTCGATGCGCTAGTCTCATGGACGTTCAATCTGGGGTCTGGAAACTTATCAAGAAGCACGCTGTTAAAAGTGCTCAATGCGGGAAAGCATGATGAGGTTCCAGAGCAAATAAAGCGGTGGAATCGTGCAAACGGAAAGGTGCTAGAAGGACTCAAACGGCGCCGCGAAGCAGAAGCCGCATTGTGGGAAGGTAACGACTGGAAACATGTCTAACGCTGCGCTAAAAGATTTTGACGTACTTAGTCAGCAAGAGCAGCAAGAGGCGCTTGCGCTATTGGATCGGTACAAGCGCCTTGAAAAACAAGACATCTGTCAAAAAGACTTTATTAGCTTCGTAAAAAGCCAGTGGCCCGACTTCGTGGAGGGCCGTCACCACAAAATTATTGGCGAAAAATTTAACAAAATAGCCCAAGGTAAGCTCAAGCGTTTGATTGTTTGTTTACCGCCACGACACACCAAATCAGAATTTGCTTCGACATTCTTCCCAGCGTGGATGATGGGCTTGCGTGGCAACCTTAAGATTATTCAAACAACACACACCGCTGAACTGGCGGTTCGTTTTGGTCGTCGAGTGCGAAACATCATCGACTCAGACGACTACAAGGAAGTGTTTCCCGACCTGTCATTACAGGCAGATAACAAATCAGCCGGGCGTTGGACGACCAACCAAGGCGGCGAATCGTTCTATGCCGGTGTGGGCGGTGCGATNACCGGTCGAGGTGCGGACCTTCTGATTATTGATGACCCNGTATCAGAACAAGATGCCCTCAGCCCTACTGCCATGGATTCCGTGTATGAGTGGTACACGTCCGGTCCACGACAGCGTTTGCAGCCTGGCGGNATTATTGTGATCGTAATGACGCGCTGGTCGACAAAAGACCTCGTCGGAAAAGTGTTAAAAAAACAAGGCGAAGATCATGCAGACCAGTGGGAACTTGTTGAGTTCCCCGCGATCATGCCTGAGTCAGAAGAGCCGCTGTGGCCTGAATTTTGGAAAAAAGAAGAACTGCTGTCCGTTAAAGCCTCGCTACCGGTTGCCAAGTGGAATGCGCAATGGATGCAGAACCCAACGGCGGAAGAAGGTTCTATTGTAAAACGGGAGTGGTGGAACGTCTGGGACCGCGATTATGTGCCGGCATACGACTACGTCATTCAAAGTTACGATACGGCATTCTCTAAAAAAGAAACGGCGGACTATTCAGCGATTACCACATGGGCTGTTTTTAAGCCTAAAGACGGTGATCCTGACGCGATTATCCTGCTAGACGCAAAGCGCGTGCGATTGGATTTCCCTGAATTAAAAAAATTAGCTTGGGAAGAATACAAGTATTGGGAGCCTGATTGCGTGCTTATTGAGGCGAAAGCATCGGGCACGCCTTTGACGCAAGAGCTGCGCCGCATGGGTATTCCTGTAACAAGCTATACGCCAAGCCGAGGGCAAGATAAGATTGCAAGAATGAACTCCGTGGCCCCGATTTTTGAGTCTGGTATGGTGTGGGCACCGGAAGAGAATTTTGCGGAAGAGGTGGTAGAAGAAATGGCGTCTTTCCCGTATGGCGAACATGACGACTATTGTGACTCTTCTACTATGGCGTTGATGCGTTTTAGACAGGGCGGCTTTTTAACCCTAGGCACCGACCAGATGGATGAGATTCACCCGATGCGGCGTGACAGAAAGGTATATTACTAATGGCGATTGAGAAGCGTGAACTAGGCACACAAGACGACCCAGATGTCATACCCATGGGTTCTGCGATGGAGGTCGTACCAGAGCCAACACGCGCAGATCAAATCCGTGAAGCGGCAGAAATTCTTGTCACAGAAGAAGACATTCTGATTGACGAAGAGATTGACGCGCCCGTAGATATAGAAACCGGCGTGCCGTTTGACTCAAACCTTGCTGAGTTTTTGGTCGACTCTGACCTTATGGTCCTAGCTAAAGACACACTTGCGTCTATTGATGCGGACAAAGAGTCGCGATCCGACTGGGAAAAAACCTACGTCGACGGCCTTAAGTATCTCGGCATGAAGTTCGATGATGCTCGAAGCACGCCCTTCCAAGGATCAACGGGTGTTATTCACCCCATACTGGCAGAGGCAGTGACGCAGTTCCAAGCGCAGGCGTATAAGGAAATGCTGCCGGCGAAGGGTCCAGTAAAGACTGAAATTATCGGTATGCGCTCACCGGAGGTGGAGGCGCAAGCCAACCGCGTCGAAGAGTTCATGAACTTTTACATCCTGAATGTCATGCAGGAGTTTGATCCTGAGCTTGACATGATGCTCTTTTACTTGCCTTTGGCTGGGTCTGCCTTCAAGAAAGTGTACTACGACACGGCGCAAAATAAGGCCATGAGTAAGTTCATCCAGCCGCAGGATCTTGTGGTGCCTTACGAGGCGTCTGACATTTTTAGTGCAGAGCGTGTGACCCATGTTTTGCAGATGTCAAAAAATGAAATCCGCAAGAACCAGCTCTCTGGATTCTATCGTGACGTGCCTTTGACTGGCGGCAGTTACAATCTGACTCGTGATGAGATAGAGGAGCAGATCGACGAGATAGAGGGCATGGAGCCTAGTTATCGCAACGATCGGGACCACACCGTTTACGAGGTGCACACGGTCCTTGATCTACCGGGTTACGAAGACCTTGACGCGCAAGGCGAGCCAACAGGGCTTAAGCTGCCTTACATTATTACGATTGATGAGTCATCTCAAAAGGTGCTTTCGATACGTCGAAACTACCTAGAGACTGACCCGCTCAAACAAAAAATTAACTACTTTGTGCAGTATAAGTTCTTGCCTGGGCTAGGGTTTTACGGTCTTGGTCTAAGCCACATGATTGGCGGCTTGGCAAAAGCATCTACCTCTATCCTCAGACAGCTTATCGACGCGGGAACATTGGCTAACCTACCCGCCGGCTTTAAGGCGCGCGGTATGCGAATCAGGGATGAGGATGATCCGCTTCAGCCTGGCGAGTTCCGTGACATTGATACCACCGGCGGTTCACTCAAAGAAAACCTCATACCGTTACCCATCAAAGAACCCAGTAATGTTTTAATGCAGTTGCTTGGGTTGCTGGTGGATTCTGGTAAGCGGTTCGCATCTATTGCTGATATGAACGTGGGCGACATGAATCAGGCGATGCCTGTAGGCACTACGGTTGCGTTGCTAGAGCGCGGCACAAAGGTGATGTCTGCGATCCACAAGCGGCTGCATTACAGCCAGCGGGTGGAGTTCCAGCTACTTGCACGGGTGTTCTCAGAATATCTTCCGCCCTCATACCCTTACATGACAGGAACAGGACCTTCAGAAGTCAAGATGCAGGACTTCGATGGTCGGATTGACATTATCCCCGTCAGCGATCCAAACATATTTAGCCAGAGCCAACGGATCACCATGGCTCAAGAGCTTTTACAGTTGGTGCAGTCAAACCCTGAGATACACGGCCCACAAGGCATGTACGAGGCTTATAGACGTATGTATGCCGCACTTGGCATTGATAACGTAGAGGGACTGTTACAGCCTCCTGCACCACCACCTGTACCGCAACCTGTGGATGCCGGCTTAGAAAACTCTGGCTTTATGATGGGACAACCCGCAAACGCCTTTCCACAACAAAACCATCAAGCTCACATTGACGCGCACCGCAGTCTATTCCTGACTGATTTAGTCAAGAATACACCGCCGATACAGGGCGGCATTATTGCGCACATGATGCAGCACTTGCAGTTTATGGCAACGGAGATGGCTCAGGAGCAAATACCTCCAGAGCTGCAACAGCAAATGGAGCAGCTCAATCAGGCGGTGGCTGCTGGGCAGGTGCCGCAAGAGCAAATGCAGCCATTGCAGCAGCAAATGATGGATATGACAGAGCAGTTCTCTGCGCCCATTTTGGCTCAGCTCACGCAAGACCTGCTGCTAAGCATTGGTCAAGGAAGCGAGGAAGATCCTCTTGTGGCCATCCGCCAGCGAGAGCTAGAGTTGCGTGATAAAGAAATGGACATGGACCAAGCGCAGTTTGAAGCAAAACAACAATCCAGACAAAATGAAAAGCTGCTGGAGACAGAGCTGGCCAAGCAGCGGATTGACACGCAAAAAGACATCAACAACGAAAAGATGGATTTGGCGATACAGCGACTACAACAACAAGCTGAACTCAAACTGCTTGAGCTACAGGCTAAATTTGGATTTAGACAATAGGAGGCCATCATGGCACTTGAAAAGGGCAACAACCCGAAAGCAATTAAGAAAAACATCAAGACTGAAATGGCTGCTGGGAAACCCCACAACCAGGCCGTCGCGATTGCTATGAAAAAAGCAAAAAGCATGAAAGATGGTGGTGAGGTCAAGCGAGTCAAGAAGAAGGTTCGTGGTGGCGGCGCCGCGACTAAAGGTCTTAATTTTTACGAGATTGACTAATGCGCGAAATAGATCTTGCAAGCTCTATCAAGAAGGCTATCGATGAGCGACGTGAGCAGTTGGTCATGACGTTGACCACGGGTGCACTTACGTGCATGGAACAATACAAATATATACATGGCGAGCTAAACGCTCTATCATTTATCGAAGACGAAATTTCAGAACATTTTAAGGAGCGATAAATGAGTGTGGAGGGGGCTTACGTCGAGCCGGATCAAGTGGTTCTTGATCCTACGTTGCTTGAAAAAAGCGCGATTGAAAGGATGCCAGACCCAGTGGGTTGGCGCATGTTGGTCTTGCCTTATTCGGGTGTGGCCAAATCAAAGGGAGGCATTGTTCTTACGAAAGCCACTGTGGATCGCGAAGCACTTGCGACCGTTGTGGCGTATGTCGTGAAAATGGGGCCGCTTTGTTATAACGACAAAGAAAAGTTCGGCGATACGCCGTGGTGTCAAGAAAAGCAGTGGGTCATGATTGGCCGTTATGCTGGCGCTCGGTTTAAGCTGGAAGACGGCGCGGAAGTGCGCATGATTAATGATGACGAAGTCATCGGCACAATTCTTAACCCAGACGATATAGTGAGTTATCTATGAGTGTTGAAAATACAGCCCAGGCTCCTCAAGAAGAGGAAATTGAAATTCAAATCACCGACGAGCCGGAAAAAAGTGAAGACGAGCTAGAGCGTTACACTAAATCGGTCTCTAAGCGGATCAACAAGCTCAATGCAAAAACACGCGAAGCAGAAGAGCGTGCCCAGCAATATGAGCAGATGATTTATCAGCAGCAGGCTGAGCTTCAGCAATACAAGCAGATTGCACAAACGTCTCAGTACACCTCTTTGCAAGCAGAAGAGGAAAAGCTGAAATCTCAAGAAGCTCAGGTTGAGGATATCTACAAAAAGGCCGTGCAGAGTCAGGATGCCGACCTCATGTCAAAAGCGGATACGCTTAAAAATGACATAGCAATTAAGAAAGAAAAACTACGGGTTGCGAAGGCGCGTCAAGTGCCTCTGCAGCAAGAGCAATATCAGCAATATGAACAGCCCGTACAACTACCGATGCAACAACAAGAGCCTCAACCTACACAAGAGGCACTTTCTTGGCATGAAAAAAATCCTTGGTATGGGGATAGTGAAGATGAGGAAAACGTACAGGCCACGCAGTACGCTTATTTCACGCACTACAACTTAATTAACGAGGGCTTTGAGCCGGATTCTGAAGAATATTATGATGCACTAGATTCTCGCGTTAGGAAGGTTTATCCTAATTTGCGCAAAGGTGCTTCTGGAGGTAATTCAGGCACCGTTGTAGCCGAATCAACAGGACGACAACCCGCCGTGCAAAGAGTTGCGTCCGCCACACCAAGTGGTCGGCAACAAACACGAGGCAACAGGGACGGTGTGAAGTTTACGAATAGTGAACTTGAGCGATTACGTGGTCTTAAGCCGCATAATATGACCGAGGAGGCTTGGCTCAAGGCGGTTGCAAAAGAGAAGCTCAAAGTAGCTCAAAGAGAGGCAAGGTAATGGCAGATACAAAAAACACCCGTTCTTCGCGTGAAAGCGGAGCGCACGATAATCAGGCTCGGCGAAAAGTATGG
>JGI10211J34971_10005363_pt1 | contig 10018 bp, 9 predicted proteins | sample Etolagsediment_FD_34971 | JGI IMG/M metagenome (IMG submission 34971)
TATAGATATATAGACATATACTACATAATCTAGCATATTGACTATATAATAGATCCTCCGAATTGGCAAAATGCATAGATCGATGTATTGATTTCGCTTATCGAGGGGATGTTTACCTACATCTCTAGGCAACTGTTATAGATTTCTATAGAATACATACCTAGATAATGAAGGTATATACTACATATATAGTATATAATATATTATCATATTTACATGTTTTCCTCTACATATTCAAGGTAATATGATACTGTATTGATCCTCCGATTTGGCAAAATGCATAGGTCGATGTATCGATTTCGCTTATCGGGAGGATGTTTACCTACATCTCTAGGCAACTGTTATAGATTTCTATAGAATACATACCTAGATAATGAAGGTATATACTACATATATGTAGTAAGTTATTGAAAATCTATAATAGAAAAGTGCTCCTAGGTTGTCAAAGTAGAGGGGTGTTTTTTTTGTTTTGAAAGTTTTTTTGACTTTTCAATTTTGGACATGCTTTTTTTATGTCCATTTTTTATATATGGAATAAAGTTTGAAAAACAAGTGAAAAAACAGGATTTTCACCTTTTTAAGACGATCATCGTCATAAAAGTGAAAAAAGTTAGTAAAAAAGTTGTTACCATATTTTTTTTTTATTAATAACGAAAACAATTTAGGCGTTTTTCTCGTTATCCATTATAGGATAAAAATGGATAATAAAAAAACGCCAAAAACGCCGAAAAATTATTATTGCGAATGTTGTGACTTTTTATGCTATAAAGATAGCGATTTCAATAGACATTTATTGACAGCAAAACATAAAAGGATAAAAAAGGATAACGATTTTACGCCAAAAAACGCCAATACAAAAATGCAGTCATTTGTATGCGAGTGTGGCAAAAGTTATTCACATCAGTCAGGATTATGCAAACATAAGAAGAAGTGTAAATCATCCCCGAGTAATGTAGGTACTATAATACAACAACCAGCCTCTCTAGACCCTACATTATTAATATCTTTAATAAAAGACAATCAGGAGTTTCAAAAACAAATGTTAGAAATAATACCTAAATTGCAGCCAAATAATACAACAAATACGAATTGTCATAATACAACAAATAATCAATTTAATATAAATATGTTTTTAAACGAGAAATGCAAAGACGCTATGAACTTGACAGATTTTTTAGACTCATTACCAGTAACACCAAATATATTAAACGATACAAGAGAGAATGGATTAACAAAAAGTTTAACAAATATGATGGTAGATGGTTTAAATACTATGGACGTATATTCAAGACCGATCCACTGTACAGATCCAAAGCGAAAAATAATGTATGTAAAAGATAATGACGTTTGGGAGAAAGACGAAGAACAAGATAAAATAAAACAAGGTGTTACTAAATTAGCAGTAAAACAAAGAGCAAATATAAGTAACTGGCAAGAAGATGAAAATGATGATTGGGAAAGAGACGAGAATATGCAAATAAAATTCACCAATTTAGTAGGCCAAGCTCTTCAATTATCTGATCAAGATCCCAAGGAACAAAATAAAATAATAAAGGGAATATGTAATGCTACATATTTAGATAGTAAAATAAAAGAAGAATATAAATAAGTATTTAATATTTAAATAAATAACAAAAAAAATTATTATTTATTTAATTAATTACAAAACAAATCTAACTACAATTATCTAGCTAATTCTTTTTCTTAACAATCTTCTTCTTGACAACCTTCTTTGGTTCTTCAACAATTTCCGCCTTTTGAATCTCTTCAGCAACTGCTTCCTTGGGATCTTCCTCTTCATCAGAATCTTCAACCTGATTAGATCCACCTACATCATCCTCCTCTTCCTCTTCATCTCCTGCAACAACTTGTTTTGCCATACGTTCTTTATCTTCACTAGACAACTGAATATGACACTTACCTCTAAGAGTAGCCTTAGGCTTAACAACACCTTGGAATAGCTTCCATGTAACACCGAACTTACCATTTGCAAACCAAAGACCTCCACATAGAACAACTAGTGCCACATGAGAACCCTTTGAAATCAAATCCTTTGGAGTAATTTGTGAATTATCAGGATCAGGAAAGATTGGCTTGCTCTCAATATCATATAGTTCTGCACGCCATTCGCCTTCCCAAAATGGGATCTTAATCTTAAGAGTAGGTGATCTAGTAAGATCGGCTTCACCAGTATTCTTATCCTTAGGATACTTCAACATAGGTGTCCATAGAGCATCAATAGCATCTTCACTCATCTTAGCCTTACCAAACCACTCCTTAGCATTCTTGATTGCATCAGCCTTGATCATCTTTTCTAGATCAACCATATTATTAAGAAACTTTGTAGTATCTTCCTTCGAATATTCTTCACTAGGGAATTGAAGGGCCATATCATATGAAACTTTACCAGTCTTTTCATCGACATATTCATTAACACCCCATGTAAGCATAAGTGGAGTGGAAATATAAGTTGCACTATTAGCACTTCCATTCAAGATCCCAACACTCTTACCACCCCTGGCATCAACCTTGGGCTTGGAATACTTGAGATCAGTAGAAGGAGTAAAATCAGCACCGGAAAGGATATTCTTATCACTAGACATCTTGCTATATATAATGAATATACAGACCATTTCTTTAAATCAATTTTTTTTTTAATTAAAAAGAAATTAAATTCTAGCACGCTACATATATGTAGCGAGAATTAATTTATAATTTAATTTATTTAATTTATTTAATTTATTTAATTTATTTAATTAATAATTAAATTAATAATTAAATAAAAAGATGTAATTTAATGTACATTTTTTTGTATTACAACAGCATAATGGTGTTTATAAATGTATAAATAGATATAAATATATCTATATATAATATATATATAATGAAAGTAAAGAGAGAAAAATTATCACCAAAATCATATTTAAAAGATCATATATTTGATAATGTTTCAAATATAAAAAAGAAGAAAAAAATAGGAGATGACGATTTTAAAATACTAGAAATAGGTGAACATGAATTATTATTAATAAATCAATATAAAGTAAATCATTTGAAACAATTATGTAGTTTTTATAAATTAAAAAGGACGGGAAATAAAGAAGAATTATTGTCACGTATTTATAATCATTTAAAATATTCTCTCTATGCAATAAAAATTCAAAAAAATACAAGATTATATTTAACAAATAAATATATTAAAAGTCTAGGTCCTGGATTTTTAAATAAAAAATTATGCATAAATGACACCGATTTTATTTCATTAGATAAAATATCAACAATTCCATTTAATCAATTCTATAGTATTAAAGATACTGATAATTCTATTTATGGATTTGATATAATCTCTCTTTATAATTATGTAAAAAAGGCAAGAGCTGAGAGAAAAAAACCAATAAATCCATATAACAGACAAGAATTCAATAAAGATCTAATTATTAACATTAATAAACATATTCAGTTGAGTAAGTTATTGAATATAGAAATAGAATTAGAAATCGAACAAGATGAAATTGATGAACATAAAAGATTAGAATTAAATGTATTAACGTTATTTCAGGAAATAAATGCATTAGGACATTATACTGATAGCAATTGGTTTCTACATTTATCTAGAGAACAACTCATTATATTTATTCGAGAATTATATGATATATGGACATATAGGGCTGGATTAACACCATCGACACAGAGAGAAATAGTTCCTCCACATGGAAATCCATTTTTAGGAATAAACTTACATTTAGCTAATTCTCAATCACCTGAGCAATTGGTATATAAGGCTTATACAATAATTACAAAATTAGTAAGATCATCAAATTCGAATGAAAATAAATCTTTAGGATGTTATTATGTTTTGGCTGCATTAACGCTTGTAAGTGAAGATGCAAGAAATAGTTTACCATGGCTATATCAATCCGTTGCGTATAATCCCATATAATATTTAGGAAAATATATAATTATTATTTATGATTGATTATCCTCTTATAAATAATATATATAATGCGTAAAATCACTTAAAAAGATATGTATAGTAAGTGTATAATGGCAAGACAAGCTAAGACCACAACTACTACTCCTGCAAAGACTGTTGCTCCTAAAACCCCAAAGGCAAAGAAGACCGATGACGCCTCTGTTGAGGCTGCTCCTGTAGAATCTGAGGCTGCTGAGGCTTCTACCGTATTTGATGAATTTACTGAGTTCATGGGTAAGCTCCAAGCTATGAGTGCCCAAATGTCTGCTCTTAAGACCGAGTTCCGTTCTCTTGAGCGTCGTGTTAGCCGTGACCTAAAGACCGCACAAAAGGCCAGCCAAAAGCGCAAGCGTAAGACTGGAAACCGTGCTCCTTCCGGATTCGTTAAGCCTACTCTTATCTCTAACGAGCTTGCTACCTTCCTTGGTAAGCCAAAGGGAACCGAGATGGCACGTACTGATGTAACTCGTGAGATCAACGCCTACGTCCGTGAGCATTCTCTTCAAGATAAGGATAATGGCCGAAAGATCAATCCTGATGCCAAGCTTAACAAGCTTCTTAAGATTAAGGATGGTGAGGAGCTTACCTACTTTAATCTTCAAAGATACATGTCTCCTCACTTCGCCAAGGCAAGTGACAAGGCTGCATCTGCCAAGTAAATAAATAATAATAATAATAAACAAATAAACAAATAAACAAATAAACAAATAAACAAATAATAAAAATTAATATTTAATGGCTTCTTAAATATTAATTACTTTTTATGCGAATACTTTTTTGCTTTACGTTTACGTTTTGTTTTCATACCTCCATTAAATCCATTATTTTTCCATGTACCACTAGATGCACGTTTTAATAAATTAATAATATCCTGTTTGGATTTTGCATTATATATTTGTTTAATAGTATTATTCAATTTATTGATATTTTCTCTATATTTTGTATCGTCATTTCTCATTAGTTGATCACGTTTTTTTATTAATTGTTTTACGGCATTTTCAATAGAAATTTCAAATGGAGGTGATGAACCCAATTTAATATTTTCATTTTTAACTGAATCATAAAAAGAAAAAGAAGTTTGTTTAACTGCTTCTTCTGCTTGTTCTTTATTAAATTGATCAACTAAATTTCTAAGAGCCTTTATTTCAAGCCTAATTTTGTCAATACTTTGATTAATTTCATTTAATTCAATTTTACCACCTATCATTATTATATAAATATAAAATATTCTTTTTCAAGTACCGATTCAAGCAATAATTGGTCAATAGGTCCATTTACAACTTTAATTTTTTCAATATTTTTATCATCATTTTTAGAAATTGTAAATAAACGAACAATATTAGTTATATTTTCAAGATTTTCAATATAACTAGTATTATTATTTAACCAATTAATAAACCTATCCTTATCTCCTGATTTTCTAAATTTTTTATAAAATTTTAATGTTTTATGTAAATTAGCCGTCTTTTCATTATTATAATCAGTACCTGAAACAATACATATTTCTCTAAAATCTCTCATAGACATATCTAAAATATTCAATATTTCCTTTGTATTATACATAATGACCGTTTTATTTAATAAACTCAAATATCTTAATACTCTTGGACACCCATATACAAATAAATCCATATCTTCTGAAAGACAAGCATACACCTTATTTTTTAATACAAGGCTAGCACATAATTGATCAGCTTCACCATCAGCATCAATATAACTAACACCATATGCGATCATTAATTGTTTAACATTTTGAATATCAGATTGTTTAACACGAATAAATTTTTTTTTTAAATTATCCATTTTTTCTTGAATATTAATTGTTTCAGTTTCATCAGCAGTAGTGTTTAACTGAGTTTTTAATTCGTTATATTCATCTTCAGCCTCTTTTTTTTGGATTTTTCTTTCATATAATAGTTCCTTTTTTTCAGTTGGTGGTTTTCCATCAAATACAAATAATGGATGTATATTAAACTGTCTAAATACCGAAATCATGAGATAAAAGTTTTCTAGTAATGCATCTTCACCAATAAACCGGTATAAATATATACTAGTGTCTATAACAATTTTTTTATTTGACAACTGTGAGAAATGTATTTTATTAATAACATCAATACAGTTCTGTCTTAAAAATGTATTTAAATATCTAATACCCATTAGTAATGATTGTGCGTTTAAAAAATAAAAATTATAAACTTCAATTTATTTTATAATTATTAAAAAAATTGATTTGATTTAGATACTTAATCTTATATCATAAGTATTTAAATAATGGATTTCAAAATCGATTTTGATGAAGCAAGTAATGCTTGGATGAAAAATAAAAAGAAACTAGGAGACGGAATGTACATCTATGTATGTGGATGTCAAACGAAATCAGGTAAACCATGTCAAAGAAAACCACAAAAAAATGAGACGTATTGTTTTAATCATAAGAAAAAATAAAAAATAATATATATATATATATGGAATCGAGACCTTCTTTATATAAAAACACAGAAATAATTTTTAATAATTTATCAAATACAATAAGAGAAAATGAAGATAAAACAAATATAATACTTTTAGCTGGATTTCCTGGAGCAGGAAAATCTACAATAATAACAGAATTAAGTAAATATATACCATTTTTTTTAATATCAGGAGATAGAAAACCGTCTGTTTCGTGCGAAAGCAATACAGAAGGAATTTTTAATTGTCAAAAATATGAAGATCTGATACAAATAATGCTTCATGATATTGATTCTGATAATTTACGACTAGGAAATAAACCAATATTAATAGATAAACCATTTGTTTCTAATGCAAAGACTAAACGCATCGATGAAGGACCCGAAATATATCTTTGGCTTGATGCATTTAATAATCGATTTCCAAATGCTAAAATATATATAATATATTTGGATATACCATGGCATCAAGCAAGTAGACAGGCATGGATACGATTTGAAAATGATAGATCAAGAGGTATAATACCTGCAAAGGTTTACAAAGAGTATAATGAAATAGCAGAAAATTTATATAAAAAAGATGGAGGAGAAATATCAGGAGAGAGAGAAGAGTATGATATAACGGTGATACCATTAGAATATGCTGGTACTGGCGGAAAAAGAAAAAGAAAAAGAAAAACAAAAAGAAAAACAAAACACAAAATAAGAAAAAATAAAAAAACACGCAGAATTAACCATAAAAATCGGAAATAATATTTAAATGAGTCATTTTAAGACCATTAAATTTAGAATCTATATCATTAGCTTTGACCCAATTTTCAATAATAGAAATATTTCTACGAATGGCCTTATTTTTTAATGATTTACTAATAAAGTCAATATAATTACTTAAATTAGTAGGAGTTTTTTTAAACTGGAATAATGAAGTATTATTTTTTTTACACCAATTAATAAATAGCGAAAAATTATTAATTAAAAGACCGGTAATGACATAATAAGAAAAAACAGATGTATTTTCTTTATATAGTTGTGAACAAATTAAAAAATTATTAGAATTCTTTTTATCAGAAATAATATGAAAATTTAAACTTAAAAATTGCAATATCTTAGAAAGTTGAATTAATGAATATATACTCTCTCTTTTCATATAATACAAAAATGCATTCATAATATTATCATTATCGGATCGTTTAGATACACCAAGAGAGAAAAATGCATAAAACATACAATTAATAATACGAGCCCAAGTTTCACAATAACTTTCGTATAAATTATATTCAATATTAACATTAAATAAAGAGCGCAATTTGGCATTTGTAGATTCTAAATTCATATCAGAAAAATCTAAACCGAAATTATGAAAGGTTTCATGAATTAAAACTTTAAACCATTCTTCTTTTCTATATATAACAATTTCAGTAATTTCTTTACATCCACTAGTATAACCAGTATTAACATGTTCAGTATCTATCGTTTTTAACTGATTATTCGGCAAACTTTTCATAAAATCAGTTAAATAAATATATAAAGTGATATTTTTAGAACAATTTTTAGCTATAGTATAATTATCAAGAATATAAAACCATGTTAAAATACATCGAATAGAATTTTTAATATATATAGCCATTTTTCTATCGTATAAGTCGAATATAACAAAATATAAATGAATGGTTCTAGATTTAAGTTTACATGTAACGCTAACTTTATAAAAAGAATTTAATTGAATATGTTCTATAATATAAGAAGGAATAAAATAAGCGTCAAATTGCGTAGGTAAAGGGATTTCAGAAACAATATTGATTTTAGAGAATTGATAATTAAAGTGTGATTGGCTTTTAATAACTTTATCAATATAATTATTACCTTCTTTAAAAGTTTCAATTAATTCTAAAATAATATTATCATTTAAATTTTTGTAAAAATAATCAAAATCTAAATGCTGTTCTAATGTATTAATTTCTGTACTAATGTTCATTATATAATAAATATTTATTATATTTATATCATTTGTTAAATGGTATAAATAAAATGGCGATTATTTCAATTTATCTCTGACCAACATTAATTCATTAGCAATTTCGGGTTCTAAGCCACGTTTAAAGTGTTTTAAAAGAGCTTTTTTAGTAGATAATAATATAATTTTAAAATCATCCGGATGTTGATCAAATTTGGCATATAAAGCATCTTCTAATACTTTTTTATTTTTGCCTTTTTCGAATTCAGAATCAATTTTAATATCTTTGGATCTTAATAAGTCACCTTTATATTTACCAGTAGTAGAAGCAGCAGCTTTAGCAATATTAACATCTTTAGAAATTTTAGAATCACTTTGTTTGGTAAATAATAAATAAAAGTCTTTATTTGTATTTTTAAACTTATTAGCTTCATAATAATGGGTAACTGAAGGCCAAGTAAATCCATCTAAATCGAAATCAACCATATAATCATCATCTAATTTTCTTCTCCAATCAGTAAATTCTTTTAATTTGGTATATTCAGTAATTTGATCTTTTTGTATTTTCTCTCCATTACCCATTCCAGGTAAAGGTTTGGTATTAGATTTATTATAAAATTGAAATACCACATTTTCATCATATAAAGAATTAGATGAACTAGGTTCTAATTGTGTAACGCCAATATCAACAGGTTCTTCAATACCAAGTTCTTGTTTTAATAATGTAAATTGAGGAATAATAGAATAAGGTCCTGCATTTTTTTCTAGACATTTGGCAATAATTTCCAATTTAATAAAATAAGGAATTTGTGGAAAAGAAAAAATAGTGTGTCCCATATATGAAATGAGTTTATAATGGTCGCCAGTATGATCTAATATAATATAATATTGAGGTTCAAATGTTCCATCATCAGAGAGAATATCATCAGTAAGCTCACCACATAATAAAATATTACTAATATCACCTTCTTTGAAATTTTCACTAGATAATATAATTAATTTAATTTTTAATACACGTTCTAATGTGGAAATAGCATAGGTATCAGCCCAAAAGTCACATGTTTTGACTTTTTTCTTTAAATCTTCAACTGAGTGAATATTTTTCATAAATCTAAATTCATTAAGTAATTCTTTAGAAAGAGCTAATTCTTTTTTAAGATTAGCATGTGTTTTAGCAATAACCTTACCACTTTCAATAATTTTTAATTGTTGATCTCTCTCTTTGGTCATTTTTAATCGTTGTCTTAAATCTTCATTCGATTGACTTAATCGTTTTAATTCTAATTCATCGTCTTGTATACGTTTAACATACATATCATATTGTGTTTTATATGTTTCATAAATAGATGGTGTAATTTCATCGGAAACTTTTTTTCTTAAATCGGCAACAGATATATCTTTATCGATAGACTTGAAAGCATCACGAATAACAGCAAATAAACAATCACCACCACCTTCATTATCAATAATATTAAACTCATTACTTTTAATATATCGTTGTACCCAAAGATTAGATTTATTATCAGTATATTCTTTTTTTTCTTTATTAAGTTGTTCTTGATTTTGTTGAGGAATATCTTTATCAGTGGGTTCTTTATTTGTATCTTCGTCTTCTTCTTCATCATCAGATGTATCATCATC
>JGI10211J34971_10005364_pt1 | contig 10017 bp, 13 predicted proteins | sample Etolagsediment_FD_34971 | JGI IMG/M metagenome (IMG submission 34971)
GTGCGAATGGTCGGAATTGAACCGACACTCCGAAACCGGAATTGGATTTTAAGTCCAACGCGTCTACCTATTCCGCCACACTCGCATGTATTAATAATGATCTCTCATTAAAGGTAAGTTTGTATCAACTTTCGTGGATGGAATTTTATCAAAAGAAACTTATAACTACATTAAATTTGAAATAAAATTAACTGATTGTTTATTTAAATTAAATTCTTTTGCATATTCTTTAAACCTACACACAGAAAATTTAACTTCATCTATGATTTCTTGAGCATTTTTTATATTATGTTTTTGTGCTAATTTTATAAGATGTTCTTCTCTTGGATTTTTTCCCTCTCCTAGGTAAGTTGTACTATGTTCACCACCCGGTCCATAAGAAAAAGTCAAATCATACGCAGGAGATAATTTCCAAGTATAATTTTCATCAAGTAAAAAAGAAAAATTTTTTGCATGATCATCACGATTGTGGCTAAATAGATTAAAACAAGCTAAGCGATACATTTTATACAACTCATTCACATCTTTTGTCAAATGCAGTGTCAAACTTAATAAATCATCATAATCCAACACGGGAAATCTAAAATCACTATGAGTAAGCCCAGCTACAGAATGTATATGTACTCTTTCATCTTTAACTCTATCAAATCTTTTTATAGCAAAATAACTTCCAGCAATACCTTTTAATAATTTTGTCTGAGGTATATCTATATTTACATCTCTTGCCATCAAAGAGTATATATATTCTATTTTTCCTATATCAATACTATCCGTGCTTGAAGGAAATTTCACAATATAGTGTTCATATCCATCTTGAAGTTTTTGTGAGCCAGATATTATTTCATTTTTATTATTTATCTGTATCATTGCTTTTGGTCTAGCTCCTGCGGATGAACCTCCTAATTCTATAAATCTCTCAATATCTTTTGTACTATCTTCTTTTAGTATTTTTATAGATTTTTCGCATAAAGTATCTAAAGCTATATCTTGTTCCTTAGAAGAGATTCCATCTATAAAAGGATGATAAGACAATGCTCCTATACCATATTTACCAATATATCCCAATCTATCTAAAGGTGTGATATCACTATACTTTATATCTTGTTTTAAAAAATATCTATCAAGTAATAATCTGCCCCAACCATCAGGTAAACTATCTCCAAACACACCAAATAAGCCTTCAAATATATCATCATCACAAATAAATACACCTGATTTTAATGGTAATTTATACGGAGATATCTCTATACCACTTTGTAAAAAAGCCTTGTCATATTCAAAATATATGATTTTTTCTTTATATAAAAGTTTACCAACAAAAAAATCTTTTTTATAGATATTTAAAAATACTTCTACAGTATCTATTTTCATGATATAGTACCTCTTTTTTTAGTACCCTTTACTTTAGTCTTTAAAATATCATCTAAAGAATTTAAAACTTCTTTTTTGGGATTGGCTATATTAGCAAAATCGTCCAAACACTCTAGCACTAAAGATAACTTCAACAATGACTCAAGGGAGATTTGACCACTGGATTCAAATCTTTTCAGACTACCAAGACTTACACCACTTCGTTTTGCTAAACCATCTTGCGTTAAATTCATAAATAATCTCTTTTCTTTAAATTTAATTTTTAATTGTTCAGCAATAGAAGTTGGTGTCGATATATTTATATTTAACATATTAGCTCTTAATGATTTATTTAATATATTATAGCCAATATGTAGGCTGTTGTCAATTTAAGTATGTGTTCCACCTCAGGAGAGGTGGAACGAGCCCCCGCAACTGGTTCCATCCACTACTTCGGTGGAACTAAATGTAGAATGGAGGACTAAATGTGAAATGGGGAACTAAGATAAACTATAAAAATGATTTGTCGCTTCCACATAGCCATCTATACTACCACAATCAAATCTTTGCCCCTCAAACTCATATGCCAACACTTTTCCTTGTTTTGCAAGTGCAAGAAGTGCATCTGTAATCTGAATCTCTCCACCTTTTCCTGGTGCTGTATTTTCAATAATATCAAAAATTTCTGGTATTAAAATATACCTACCAATGATAGCTAAATTTGACGGAGCGTCTTCTGGCTCTGGTTTTTCAACCATATTGTTCACTCTTGTGATACCATTTTCGATTTCTTCCCCAGCTATTACACCATATTTATTTGAATCTTGAGGTGGTATTTGCTCAACTGCTACTATACAACAATCTGGATGCTGTTCATATACTTTCATCATTTGAGTTAAAACAGAATCACCATCATTACTACAAAGATCATCTGCAAGTATCACTGCAAATGGTTCATCTCCTATTAGAGGTTTTCCTGTAAGTATAGCGTGTCCTAGACCTTTCATCTCTAATTGTCTTGTATATGTAAACTGACAATTGTCTATAATATGATTTACTTCAGTTAATAACTGTTCTTTACTTGAACCTGATATATTTTGTTCTATATCTGTGTGTCTATCAAAGTGATCTTCTATTGACTTTTTGTACTTACTAGTAACTATTGCCATTGTTTCACATCCAGCGCTCATTGCCTCTTCTACACCATATTCAATTAGTGGTTTTGTAAGTATTGGCAGCATCTCTTTTGGTATAACTTTTGTAGCTGGTAAAAATCTAGTACCATATCCAGCCGCTGGAAATAAACACTTTTTGATTATCGACATTTTCTTGTCCCTTTGATATTGTTTTTCTTATTGTATCTAATGAAGATTATATTCTCTTAAAAATATCATTCCACCGAAGTAGTGGAACACACCACTTCATCAAAAAGTTCTTTAACTCTTTGCATCTGTTTATTCGTTAAAGTTGTAAGTTTTTCTAAAAATCTAGCATTGTCTATAGCTCTTATCTGCGTAATAACAATATCTGAGTCTTCTTTTAGTTTATCTATTTTATTTATTCTATATCTTATAGGTTCACTATCATCTACTAGATGGGTACTTAAAGGTATCACTATAGTAGTTGGATAATCACTATGATTTAACTCATCATTTTGATAAACAAGAACTGGTCGTACCTTTCCCATCTCGTTTTTTTTCTTAATAGGATTTAGATTTACAAGCCAAATCTCACCTCTAGATACCATCATCAACAGTACCTTCAAAGTCATTGAACTCTTTTTTGTCTATATCTTTTGTTTTCCGAACGGCATTTAACATTCTTGATTTTTTATTTTTCTCTATATCTTGTGCATAAAAGCTTATAGCTTCCCGTATTACATCACTTTTCTTTTTATGTAATACAGAAGACAATCTTTCAAGAGTACTCTGTAAGGCATCATCTAGTCTAACAGTAGCGGTCATATCAACTCCTTTGTAGTTTGTAATACAGTATTATATCATAAAAAGTGTATTTTATCAGCATTATTCAAAGAAGTATGCATTCCACCTTAGCATTAGTGGTTAGTGTTAGGTTTTAGGGCTTAGGGAGTATAGGTATGTGTTCCACCTCGGGAGAGGATGGAGCATAAACTCGTTCCACCTCTCCTGAGGTGGAATGCATACCAACTGCCTTATTATCTACTCAACTGCTCTTTTAATATTATTTTCCCATGCTCAACACCTGGCTGATCATATGTATTGATCTGTACAAATGCTCCTATAGATGATGTAAGAAGTTCATATATAAACATTAATTTTGCTATATTGTACTCATCTACAGTTCGTATCGTAATCACATCACATGGTATGTCTTTTTGCTCTTGGATTGATTGAATTGTGGCATCTGCTTGATGATTAATCAAGTCTTGAAATCCAAGGTGATCTATATATTCAAGATCATCAAATCCATCTAGTGTACCAGATGGGATATCAGTACTATCTTTAAAATCACCAATTTTAATAAATGTCACAGTCTTATCTCTTACACCTTCTATAATAAGCTGTAAGAAGCTATGTTGATCAACTGGTCCTATTAAGCCTATTGGAGTTAATGCTTGTCTTGTACCATTTACATTTATTTTCCCTAGAGACTCACCCCATAATTGTACATACCATTTATTAAAGCTTTCTAAGCAAGAAGAATATGAAAACAATACATTGATATTAAATCTATTTTTATTCTCTACAAGGAATCTAGCTTTTTGAATAATTGGTTGATAATATTCCCCTTGATCAAAGAAACTATTTGATACTTTTTTGCAGCCATTTAGAAGATTATCAATATCTACACCTACCATAGCAAGTGGAACTAAACCAACCACTGAAAATACAGAAAATCTTCCACCTACATTTTCATCCAAATCAAATGTTTTGATATTATGCTTATTTGCATATGCAGATAGCTTACTTTTGGCCTCACTAACAATAGTACAATTGTCACTATTAATAGATACTAATGATGCTAAATATTTAAAAGTAGCGATTGTCTCTATTGTCGTACCAGATTTTGAGATGATTACAAACTGGCTATCATTTAAATCAATTGATTTTAGGGAGTGATTTATATCTAGTGGGTCTGTAGTCTCTAGAAAGTGCAGTTGTTTTAAATAGCACTTTGAAGTAAGTAAAAACTCATAAATGGCACGAGCACCTAAACTACTACCACCAATACCCACTACTACTATATGCTTTTTGTCAATTGTAGATGCGTATTCTTTAATATATGTAGTATCTTGAAATGGAAGATTATAGTACCCTATCGTCTCTCGCTCTTTTTTAATAGTCTCAAATATCTCTTGGTTTGATTTGACTTGATAAAAGTTTTTTTCGTATTTCATTAAGCTTCCTCTTTTGCCTTTGCTATTAGTAGATTCATCTTCTCTTCATACTCTTTGGCTTTGTCTTCAGATTCAGATTCAAATCTAGTCACTAGTACAGGTGTAGTGTTACTAGCTCGAACTAATGCCCAACCATGATCAAATATAACTCTTACACCATCAACATCAATGATATTTTTGATATGTGGAAATGTAGCTGGAGGATTTTGAAGTAGCTCTTTTAGTCTATCTATAATAGCAAACTTTTCATCTTCTGTTGTCTTAACTTTGATCTCTTCTGTAGAATATACTTTTGGCTGTGATTCAATCTCTTCATCAAAATCAACACCTTCCATCATAAGCTCGATAGTTCTTAGTGTTGCGTATATTGCATCATCAAATCCAAAGTATCTGTCATTGAAGAATATATGACCACTCACCTCTGCTGCAAGGTCTGCATTTGTCTCTTTTAGCTTTACTTTTAGATTTGAATGACCAGTTTTGTACATGATAGCTGTACCAATCTTATCTATCTCATCATACATCACTTGTGAACATTTCACTTCACCTATTACAGTTGGATTATCCATCTGCTTAGCAAATATTAGGGCAAACTGATCACCTTTGATATTATGTTTTTTTGTAAGTACTGCTATACGGTCTGCATCACCATCATATGCAAAGCCAATCTCAAAGTCACCTTTTAGCTCCTCTTTGATATCAACTAAATTTTCTTCTACTGTTGGATCTGGGTGGTGGTTTGGAAATGTTCCATCTGGAGTAGTATAAAGCGATTTATAATTTAGTCCAATATTATCAAGTATATCAGTTACTACAGTTCCTGCTACACCATTTCCACAATCTAATATGATCCTTTTGTCAAAATCTTTTAAGTGTGTAAACTCTTTTGATAAATAATCTATATACTGTTCTTTTGTATCTATGGTAGTGAAAGTTGGATTATCTTCTATATCCATATTTGCATTAGCCATAATCTCACGACCTAGAGCATAGATATCTTCACCAAAAAATGGTAGCTTGTCTATAGTGATTTTAAAACCATTGTACTGGCTTGGATTATGTGAACCTGTAATCATAATAGATCCATCTGGTGTAATTCCATCAAAACTAGTATAATTTGCAAAATAATTCACAGGAGTAGCAACCATACCCATATCTAGCACTTTACATCCAGCTTGATTTAAACCACTAGCTAAATAATCTCTTAAAATTGGAGAATGAGTTCTAGCATCATATCCTATAGCTACATATTCACCAATCTCTTTGATCTTAAGTCCTAGAAAATAGCCTATTAATTTTGTTGATTGTTCGTTTAACTCTTGCTCATATATCCCACGAATATCGTATTCTCTAAATATTGATTTTGTCATGCTACTTCTTTTGATGTTTTTTATAATTATATACTATTATAGCTTGATGATATGTCATTTGTATGACTAGGACTTAGAACTCGTTCCATCCTCTCTTAACCGAACTCGTTCCACCTCTCCTGAGGTGGAACAAGAGAGAATCAGCTGAGTGTATGCATTCCACCTCAGGAGAGGTGGAACAAGGTGGGAGCACCCCGGAACTCGTTCCATCCTCTCCCGAGGTGGAACGCATAGCAAAGCTACAACTTCCTACCAAAACCTTTCAATTTCTACCAAACCTTTCACACCCTCATAATCCCTAGCACTACTATATCTCCAATGTATTTGCTCATCTACATATCCTCTTTTTACAGGGTTCTGGTGAATATAATTTATTTTTTGTATCATGGTTTCATCATTTTGTATCAGTTTTGGCTGATAACCCTCTTCCCATACTTGATATGTTTTTTCTGTATGATTTGCTTTTTTATAGAACATTAGTTGATCTAAAATAGTTTTTGCATTTGCAGTTTTGAGCATTTCTAATAGTTGTTTTGCTGTGTATTGTTTAAATGATTGCATAGTTTTATGCAAATCATCACTTGACACTATCATATGAAGATGATTTTCTAGTATTACATAGGAATATACTTTAAGATTGTCTTTTTCTTGGAGGAACTTTATGCAGTCAATGATAATTTGAACACTTTCTTGTCTTGTAAATATTGGCAACCAATGAAGAATTGTGCATGTTACGAAGTGTGGGTGAGTTGGTTCGTGTATTTTATATCTTGTTCTTCCCATTTGGATATTTTAGTGTAGCTTGGCTTAATGTATGTGTTCCACCTCAGTATTAGTGATTAGTGTTAGGTTTTAGTTGCTAGTGGTATGTGTTCCACCTCGGGAGAGGTGGAACGCATACCAAAGCCACAACAACCCTTCTTATTCTAAAATCTCATATATCTTATCTTCACTTTTTAAGCCAATTGTAAACTCTACTCTTCGTGCTGTAGCTTTGTCTTTTAGTTTTGAATATGCCATACCATTGGCTCTAAAATATTTCTCAAGCCAAGCTCTATTTTTCTTTACATTTTCATCATCTAAGCTATAACAATAAGAAAGAACAGAATAAGCTCTATCTTGAGAAAGTTTCATATTATTTAGATAAATATCTTTTAAATTTGTCGTATTTGCCCAAGTATTTGATGTATGCCCTTCAACTGTTAATTCTAGTATTTCATCTTTGTACTGTGGCGATGATAATACAGTAAGGAGTCTAGGGAAAAACTGATCTAATATAGTTTTAAAATGATCTTGAATCTGACTTGAACTTGGTTCAAATAGCACTTCTGGTGCATTAAATATTACACTATTATCTTTGGTAATTGTAGCATCCCATATAGCTAAATCATCTTCAAATTCACTATAAAGTGCTTCATTTAGATTAGCCTGTGTATCTCTATACAAAGCTGCCACATCTCTCATAGCATCTTTTTGAGACTGCACCTCTATCATAAATCCAATAGCAATAAATAAAAATACCAGCATAAGCCCTGACATCATATCAGAGATACTCATCCATTCATTATTTTGTTTCAGAAGGTGCCTTTAGTTTTTGATACAAAGATAGTATGGTAGCAACTCCCATACCCACTATTGAGGTAAAAAATGCAGTCTTAAGCCCTACAAGAATTTGATTTACACTATTAATTATATCTTCTGGATCAAAGCCTTGAAGTCCTATAAATATTCCGACAAAAGTACCCAGTACACCTACACTAACTATTTGGCTTTTGAGATCCTTTTTATATCTTTGATCTATGAAAGCCAGTATAAATATAACAATGACAAAACACAGATTCACTGGATCTAAAAGTACTTCTTTAAAGGCTTGTGTTGATACAGCACTCTTCTTAATATCATTGCTAGTTATTTTATTACATTTTCCAAGAGTGATATTATCTTTATTTTTTAATACAAGTTTCTTACTAATACCATCTATATTAGCTAACTCATCTAAAGATTCAAAACATTGTTTAGATTCTCTATATTTAATAATCTTAGCTGCTTTGGCTTTACCTATACCATTTAGATCTAAAAGTTCTTCTGCTGTGGCACTGTTTATATCTATAGAAGAAAATAAATATGAAGTAGTTAATAGTATAGCAATAATAATTTTCATAAAATCATTATATTTAAACTAAGCTTTTATTTTAGAGTATGCATTCCACCTCAGGAGAGGTGGAACGAGGGGCGGGCGTACTTGTTCCATCCTCTCCCGAGGTGGAACGAGAAAGGAAATACTTAATATACTTGGTCATGGGCTCCTATATCAATAGGTATTATCTCATTATTTATAATGATGAAGTCAATTATAATTCTATATTTCATAGTAATTGAAACACTGTAATAAACTTGTAGTTTGCCTTTGAGCTTATGTAGCCTTAGAGATGGATGATATGGATCTATTTCCAAAAGCTCTATTGTTTTTGTATATCTATCTAAAAGGTCAGGATGTTTTTTGATAAATTTTTTTAGCTTCCTAAAATACTCATCTGTCCTAACTATTTTGTAATTCAAGCTTTAACTCTTTAATATGTTCAGAAGCTGTTTGACTTTTATAATTACCATCTTTTATATCCTGCATCACTTTCATGTGTGCTATATCCAACTCATGCTCCCTAAACTCTTTGTATCTTTCAATATCAAGTACAACAAACTTATCTTTACCTCTTACATTGATAATAAGCTCATCAAATCTATCAAGCAACTTATCAAACATAGATACACCATTTTTTTTAATCTCACTAGCAGTTATAGTCATCATAGTATCCTTAAAAGTACTTTTAAGAGTATTATAGTGATAATTATATTTCATTTACTTTAAATACTCCATACTAATCTCCTGCCCTTCAAAAAATATTTGGGCATTAAAAATATTTCCTTTTTTTGATTTTAGATCTTTTAAATATAGTGATTCACCTTTATATAATTGTTTAATATGTGGTAATTTTAATGTTTTATTTACAAACTTTTCCCACACTATTTTTTCACAACCACTACACTTATATCCTTTTGGTATTTTTATCACCTCTGCCCCACAATCACAGCTACACATCTTTGTAGATTTTGTATCATCATCAAATATAAGCTCTAATTCACCATTCGTAATCTTAGCCTTTGTATCATATAGGCTTCCAGATTGGGACTTTAAAGCTCGTAGAACAATTATCTCACCTTTGAGTAATCTATAAGCTTCCGTTTCCTTAAACTCATGACCAAATGATACCTTCCAAACTTTTGCCTTGCACTGCTCACATTCAAAAAGTTTATCATATTCTTTAATATCTCCACCACATTTACATATATTTTTTGCCATAATTTCACTCTCCTTTTAAAAAAGATATAAAACTATAGTGTAAATTTAAAAAAGTGTGTAAAAATATTGCAATTTGCAATATTTCTTTAAAAAAGTGTTGAAGGAAGGATCATATCTGAGAGTATACATTCCACCTCGGGAGAGGTGGAACGAGGGGCTGGCGTACTTGTTCCATCCTCTCCCGAGGTGGAATGGTGAAAGACTGGTTCCATCCTCTCCCGAGGTGGAACTTTATTGCATTATTCAAGACTGGTTCCATCCTCTCCCGAGGTGGAACTTTATTGCATTATTCAAGACTGGTTCCATCCTCTCCTGAGGTGGAACTTTATTGCATTATTCTCTAACCCTAAGAAATGAAGCAAACTTTGGTTTACCATTTTTAGTAAATCCACCACCAAGGTTAAACACTACACCATTTTCAAGTTTTAGCTTTAGGCTTTTCATGAGTTTAGAATCTTTTCTAAAATTATACTACCCCAATATGTCAAGACAACAATTTATAAATCTTAATTCTCTTTAACACCTGTTACCTTATGCTACATTTTCATCTTTAGAGATAT
>JGI10211J34971_10005365_pt1 | contig 10016 bp, 24 predicted proteins | sample Etolagsediment_FD_34971 | JGI IMG/M metagenome (IMG submission 34971)
ATTTTCCTCTTGGATACCAAGTGTATCTGCATCGAGAACACTTATTTAAAAGTCTTTTTGGATGTTTTGGTGGCATAATCTATAATAGTACATTCCTCGATAGCTCAGTTGGTAGAGCAAACGGTTGTTAACCGTTTGGTCCTAGGTTCGAGTCCTAGTCGGGGAGCCAATATAATAATCATGGTATCACAAAAAGACTGGCAGGTTGTAGTAATGGAGATCGCACACAATATCTCCAAGCTCTCTAATGCTCAGAGAAAAAAAGTTGGTTGTGTTATTGTGAAAGAAGGCGCAATCATTTCCAACGGGTTCAATGGAACACCTGCTGGGTGGATTACCAATCTTTGTGAAGATGAGAATGGGATTACAAAACCCGAGGTATTACATGCGGAGTCTAATGCTATTGCAAAAACCGCTAAATCTACCCTGTCTTGTGAAGGAGCAGATCTTTTTGTTACTTTGTCTCCTTGTTTTGAGTGTGCAAAACTAATAATTCAGGCAGGAATTTCAAAAGTTTTCTACTCGGAACTCTATCATAATACGGATGGGCTAACCCTGCTTGAGAAGGCAGGCATCCCAACAAAACAAATAGAGAGAATAGAATGAGTGAAGAAGAAAAAGATTCAGGTCTGTTCGTAGATGTAGCTAATAGAGTTATCACTCTTTTTGGAACTCTTGGATGGGAGAATTGTAACGAACTCATCCATAATCTGTACGTCATGGACATTGAAAGTACAGAAGATATTGATTTAACCATTAATTCGATTGGTGGAGACTCTGAACAAACTCTAGCAATCATTGATACCATAAAAAGTTTGAATTCTAAGGTAAATACGCACGCTGTAGGCAATTGCATGTCCGCAGCTCCTTGGATACTAGCAGCAGGCACAGGTGAGCGTACAGCATCAAAAAGATGCATTTTTATGACCCACTTTGGCTATTGGGAGGTAGGAGACAAGGGAAAAGACCAGCTTGACGCTTGGATCGACTATCGAGACTTGTGTTTGAGGTATTGGTATGAAGTGGCGTCAGAAAATACAGGCCAATCCGTAGAAGTTATATCTGCTCTATCACATGATAAGGATAGATACTTCACTTCTGAGGAAGCTCAACAATTAGGATTTATAGATAGAGTAGCATGAAACTATTAAACGATTTGAAAGGAAATATTGATGGAACAGTTCGCATCGAAAGTGCAATAGAACTAGCCATTATCATTGAGGCATTAACTACCTACGGAAGTACATTTCCTAGTAACGAAACAGCAAAAAAGATTTTAACACAGTTTAAGGCAATTAGACAAGCAGTATACGAGAAATGAATAAGAACGAACTAATCAAAAAACGAGACGAACTTCAAAAGAAGTATGACATGCTTCAAAGTGATCATTCAAGGAAGTTTAGCTCAAATGTAAACGAGGCTCAGTACTTGGATTCCTGTGCTAAACTAAATAATTTGTATGAAGAACTATTTTTGGTATCGAGAGAGATTGGAGAACCCATTGCAAAAAAGTTTTGAGAATGAAGAAGTAAACCACCCTGATTATTATACAGTAGGTGGTATAGAGGTCTTGGACGTAATTCAGGCCAAGGCAGGTAATAGCGGTTTTGATCCTTTTCAGGGTTATAACTACGGAAATATTATCAAATATATCTTGCGTGCCCCTTATAAAGGGACTCTGCTAAAAGATCTTCGTAAGGCTAAACTATATTTGGAGTGGTTAATTGAATCTATTGAAAAAGTTTGAACTGACTAGGGACGATGTTATCGACCTTATGGTGTATTTTGCTGGTTGTGCTGTAATTGGGGGTATTTGTTTCTACGCAGGAATCAAATATCGAACAACCGAGAAGCAGGAACAACAACCTGTAGAAGTGATAGAACAATCTCCACAACCACAACCGTATATCAACGGGTATATCCGCGACCCAAGAAGTAAGGTACGCTGATTCTACCGTTATGTTCTTGACATAATGCCCTTAGTGCGGTATAATAGACGCATGATTACAGAACGACAAAGACAACTCATCAAAGACAAGTACGGCGACCTTATTTACAAGATCAGTCACCAGATCTCAGGAGACACATCTATTTGTTCCATTGAAGATAATGTTCAAGATCTTTGGATTGCAGCTATGGAAGCAGTAGCAGGGTTCCAAAAACAAAACAACGGAATCAATGGAACTTTTGATGATTTTTGGGGGTCTCGTGGTTTTGATAAGTATATCAAAACGTGCCTTTGGTCTGCTAAAAACTCTAAAGGGAAGAAGGTGACGAAGAAGTGGAATCTAACCAATGGTAATGTAAACGTCTTTGACCATGAAGAAGTCTTACATCTTGAGGATGAAAATTTCAACTTTAACGGTCTTGAAATTGAAGACCTACATAATGTGTTGAATGAGGATCAGCGTGAGGTTCTTTCTTACCTTGTCAATGATCCTTCATTGATCTTTGATTCTGGTTCAGTCAATATTAGTGCCTTGTCTCGTTCTTTGGATAAAGCACCATATAAAGTAAAAGACACACTGGAATCAATGCAAAATAGACTAGGAAGTTTGGTATGACCAAAACAGTATACATCAGTGGCCCTATTTCAAAGATAAAAAAGAAGCAAGCAGAAGCTAACTTCCTAAGAGCAGAAGATCATCTTCGTTCCCAAGGATATTTTGTTATCAATCCTTTTACTTGCATCATCGAATCAGATGAGTTGCCTGCAAAAGAAAAATGGAACGATTGCATGAGGCAAGCCATTAAACTTGTTGCCGAAGCAGATGAGATGTACATGCTTGAGAATTGGAATATGAGTCAAGGATGTATACTGGAGCGTATGCTTGCTTTACAACTCGATATGCCTATTAACTACGAAGGTGTCAATGAATAGTAGAAAATATCCAGATCTGATGGTTTTTGATGATATTTGCGATACTCAATTACTTGATGATATCTACGAACTTTCCTTAAAAGAAGGAAAAAGAATTTTCCCTTTCTTTGAAAAGGGTATTTTTTCTCAAGATGATATCTTATTTAATAAGATACAAACTTTAGTTTTTAAAGTTTGGATTGATCATCTTGATTATTTATTACCTGAAAACTTTAAAGGTTGGGAGATTTGGTATAATTTAATAGGGGAGAATGAAAAACTACACGCTCACATAGACATAGATGAAAAAAGATCATCTTACATAGAAGATGTTGTTTTTTTTCCTAATTGGGGCTGTATAATTTATCCAGGACCTAAAAAATCTATAGTTGGTGGAGATTTTGTTTATAATCTAGATCTTAAAGACACTTTCTTAAAAGATCCTATAAAATCTTCTGTAGATTTTGAGAAAGATTTAAAACATCATATTAAAATACCTTATAGGTATAACAGAGTTGTAGTTTTTAATCAATCCGTCCATGCTGTGACTCCCGTAGAGAGTTTAAATGGTTGCGAGAGCAGACTTAGTATAGCTTGTGCAGTTTGGGATTATAAAGTTAATCCAATTACCAGTGAAAAAAGAGACTTTTATTTTAATGCTTTACATTAAATACTTTTTCAAACTGCTCCTTTATGGGTGTGCTTACGGTTCTCTTTATAAAGCTCGTAATTTGATCGAACTTGAATTGGTGAACCAAATGCAACTAGAGCAGATTAGACTAAAACAAGAAGAGTTAGAACTTAAGAAGAAAGGACTTTAAACCCCTCTGTCAAATTTATCTTGCCTTAGAGTATTGAATGGGGTAATGTTTCCGTAGGTTAGGTAAATAAAAACTTCTCCGCCTGGTTTTGTATAATCTTCATTAACATGTATTTTGACACTATTTATTTTAGTATCATTAGGAGCTTTCCATTCTGCAATACCGTCGCTTTCACCCCTAGCGATGGCAAACAAACCACAAAACCCGGAAACTGCATCTAAAGAACCGAAAGGTTCGTGAAAGCTCGGATCGTCTAATCCGTTATTCGCTTGATCTGGAATTTCTATGAACGCAATAGCATGATCTTGTGGATCATAGCTTGCAGCAGTAGCATGAAAATGTAGGCGTACTTTAAAATAATTACAGTAGATTTGATTTCCTTCTGAATCTACAAAAGGCAAGGAAGATGTAGTTTGTTCCTGAAATCCTGATAGAGCATAACTAAATACTCTCATCCCTTCGTTAAGTCCTGTACCAGTCATTAGCAGTTCCATTTCCGTAGAGCTTTATTAATCCTTGAATCAGGATCATTAGCAGTTTTGGCGCTTGTAAGTCTTTTCTTCATACCTGACATTCTAGCGCAAAATGAAGCTCTACGTTTGGATGCTTTACTACCTTTTTTTAGTTTTGATGGTTTAGTAGTAACTGCCATCTTTAGTTTAGATCCTGGGTTGGCTGCACGATAGGCGGCAACACCTTTTTGTGTGAGTCCTCCTTTTGGATCTTTGTGAACACCCATCTTCATCTTGGGCATCACACCTTTGCGAGCTTCTGTTAAACCAGCGGACTTCTTAACTTTCATTACACAACGCTCGTATTTGGCTGGATCTTTTCTTCCAACCTGAGCGGTGCAGATAGCCCAAGGGTTTGGTTTTCTTTTTGTTCTTTCTAAGACAAGGTTTGCGATTTTTGTGTATGATTCAATCATTTCTTCTTCCCTCCTGGTGTAACCTTACCGCTACAAACTGCTGATGCATACATGTTTGCGTAAGCTGATGGATACACTTTGAACTTTCTTTTAGCTGCTGCCTTCCCTTTAGGGCAGAGTTTTGCCTCTAGTATGTATGCAAGATTGACATACGAAGCAATATATGATTCTAGTATTGTGTCTTCGTTCATTTTATTTTTCTTTGTGAATGTTGATACCATAGTAGGTTTTCCTCCAGGGTTCCCTGCTGCTCTTTTTCTTTTAACTGCGGAGCGTCTTTGTCCTTTAGTCATTCTAGCTGCTTTAGCAGCGGGAACGCATTTAGGGTAGCCTTTTCTTTTCTCACCTTTGGACCTACCACAAGGCTTGAATCCTCCACCCTTCTTTGGGGCTCCGATGTCTACCCACCTTTCTCGAACCCACTTCCGTAGGTCCTCGGATATTTGAAGTTTTTGTCGATTTTCCATTGACATTACAGTTCTCCCATGTTATTATATAGCCTCACGACACGACTCACCGACACTATTTAGAGCAAGAAAATGAACATCTTCTATCTTGATTCCAACCCGAAACATGCTGCTCAAGATCATTGTGACGCTCATTGTAGCAAAATGATGATTGAATATGCTCAACTGATGAGCACAGCTCATAGGTTTGTAGAGTCTCCTTTCGCTGATCAATGTTACAAGACTGCTCATTTGAATCACCCTAGCACGATTTGGACTCGATCGAGCACCGACCATTATAGCTGGTTGTTCGAGCTATGGAAAGAACTTTCTAATGAGTTCTATGCTCGCAGAGGCAAGCATCATGCTTCTTGGACCAAGCTGAAAGATGTTTTGTGTTATAATCCTCATCTTCCTCTCAACGGTTTTACTGAACCGCCTCAATGTATGCCAGATTATTGTAAGGTCGATGGAGATTCCGTTGCAGCATACAGAAAGTACTATATCAATGAAAAACGTAAATTCGCTTCTTGGACTTGGCCTAATACTTCTCCTCCTAGCTGGTGGCTGTCTGCCATTGGAGAAGAATCACTCGAAGAATCCCTCGCTGCTGGGGGAGAGGGTTGAGATAACTTTTAAATCTGGAAGAAAGATTCAAGGAACCATCATGGGTATTGGTCAAGACTACTATAGTCTTAATGGGACTTTTGTTTTTTTCTATCAAATAGACAACATTAAAATAAAATGAATCTAGAACTAACATACAAACAAGCATTGATGCTTTCTGAGTTTTTGTTTGAAGCTAGTAGGGCTGTTCCCAAAGGGGATAAGGAGGGGTATCATAAAATGTGTGATCAACTAGACCAGATTGTCGAGGATTATATTTGTAGGCGTCGTCACGCTGCCCAGGACTGGTATCAGGATCTTTGATTTTTTTGGTAGAAACTTGTTGACTTGACCCCTTTCTTGTGGTATAATACACAAATGAAGATAACGATCCAAGAGTTTGATAGTCTAATCAAGAAGCTACGCAAGGTCGTCGGTTCTACAGAGTTGAACATGGACTCTGCCACGTTCTTTGCCGACAGCATCCAGGAAGCCTTTGAGGGAAAAGATGGTTGTTTCGATGAGCTTATCAATAACATGATTTCTTGCATTGATACAATCCAAACAGAACTTGAGGAGCTTGCGTCTTTCACTAATGAAGTAGATGCTACTGGTTACGAAATCATTGAGACCGAAGACATTTTTGGAGACGACGATGAAGTTTGAAATGGAAGAAGATCGTCTGCGTAAGAAGTGGAAAGATCGCGCTGAAAAAGCTGCAAATGGATCAAGGAAGGAAGCTATCCATTTGCATTGTATCTCTTGCGCTGGATCTAGCCAAGAAGCTAGGAAATGTTTAGCAAGTTATTGTTTCCTTCACCCCTACCGTCCAGGAGTTTGACATGAGAACATTCAAAGAGAACATTACAAAACTATACAATGCGGATAGGCCCCTTGAAGAAGAATATAAAGAGTATGAGCTTTTGCCTTCGTCTCTCAAGATTTTTATGGATGAGGTTTGTTATCAATACTCATTTTTGGCCCCTTCTTCTGGGGTTCAAGGGCCTATGTCTAGGCAGATTGCCTCTCTTGCCTACACTATTTGGAAAATGAAGACTTTCCTGTGATTTTTCTTGACTGTACACCTAACATCTGATATAATACACACATGATGAATCAAGAAGAACTGACGAAGATACTGGAAGCGCACAAGCTCTGGATTGAGACCGAGGGTGAGCAAGGCAAGCGCGCCGACTTGATCGGGGCCGACTTGATCGGGGCCGACTTGACTGATGCCAACTTGAGCAGGGCCGACTTGAATGAGGCCAACTTGAGCGGGACCAACTTGAGCGGGGCCGACTTGGGCGAGGCCGACTTGAGCGGTGCCGACTTGCGCGGTGCCGAGTTGATCGGGGCCGACTTGAGCGAAGCCAACTTGTGCTGTGCCAACTTGAGCAGGGCCAACTTGAGCAGGGCCAACTTGCGCGATGCCTACTTGCGCGATGCCGACTTGCGCGGGGCCAGCTTGAGCGAGGCCGACCTTCACGGGGCCGACTTGCGCGGGGCCAACCTTTACGGGGCCAACCTTTACGGGGCCGACTTGCGCGGTGCCGAGTTTTCCTCTGGCTGGAAGATTGTGAGGGAGGAGGCCCAGGGATGAAGACGGAAGAACTGACGAAGATCCTAGATGCCCACAATCTCTGGAGGGACAGCAAAGGAAAGAGCGGCGCAAGGGCTGACTTGAGCGGTGCCGACTTGATCGGGACCATCTTGCGCATGTGGGACTTCAACGGTGTCGACTTGCGCGGGGCCAGATTGATCGGGGCCGACTTGCGCGGTGCCAACTTGCTCGATGCAGACTTGCGCGGTGCCAACTTGCGCCGGGCCGACCTGACGCGTGCCAACTTGCGCGGTGCCGAATTGCGCGAGGCCGACCTTACCGGGGCTGACCTGACCGGAGCCCTGTTCGCTTTTGGCTGGAAGATCGTGAGGGACGGTGCGTGATGAAGACGGAAGAACTGACGAAGATCCTGGAAGCCCACAAGCTCTGGGTGGATAGCAGAGGAAACAGCGGCGAGAGGGCCGACTTGAGCGGGGCCAGCTTGATCGGGGCCGACTTGCTCTGTGCCAACTTGAGCGGTGCCGACTTGCGCGGTGCCGACTTGCGCTGGACCGACTTGCGCGGTGCCGACTTGCGCTGGGCCAACTTGTACGGTGCCGACTTGCGCGATGCCAACTTGTGCGATGCCGACTTGCGCAAGGCCGACTTGCGCGATGCCAAGTTATTCAATGCCGACTTGAGCTGGACCGACTTGCGGCAGGCCAATTTGAGCGGTGCCGACTTGCGCGCTGCCGACTTGAGATTTGCCGACTTGCGCGGGGCCAGCTTGGACGCGGCCAACTTGAGCAGGGCCAACTTGAGCAGGGCCAACTTGGGCGAGGCCGACTTGAGCGAAGCCAACTTGTGCTGTGCCAACTTGAGCAGGGCCAACTTGAGCAGGGCCAACTTGCGCGATGCCTACTTGCGCGATGCCGAGTTTTCCTCTGGCTGGAAGATTGTGAGGGACGAAAAATGATGAACAATATAGTTAGTGCAGAAAAGTATTTGAGTGATCTTCAAGAGCAGTTAAAAGTTGCTAATTCTGTTTTGAATCAGGCTTGGTCTCGTCTACATTCTTATTCTTTGGAGGAATGTTGGGGCGATCCTGTGAATCAATATGAGAAAGACATTCTTTCTATTCACGATCAAGTTACCAAAGCTATGGTAGAAGTTAGTAACAAGTACGCAAAGTACGCAGACCAAATCCTTCAATACAAACAGGATTGTTATAGGAAGAGTTTTAAGGAGAACTAATATGATTTCATTACTACTAACATTAATTCAAGAGAGCAAGATTGAGTATAGCCCAAGTCTTTCTTGCGACGCGGGGATTATTTCCCCTTACAATCAGCCTGACGAGAACGGAAATCCTGACGGAACATTATCGGCAGCGACGCTAGGAAATGTTTTCTATCCAGGACCTTTCTTTACTGGTGTTGAGCCTGGACCTACGGTTCAAGAGGGGGACTTGCACATTTGGTTTGCATCATTTGATCAGAGTCTTTTCCTACAAGGTCAGGAATTGATTACTTACCCTGGTTCGGACCATCATTGTATTCGTAGGTTTGGAGATCCTTATTTTATTTTGGGTGCTGGACAGATGTACAGTGTAGCGGGTTGGCCGATTGGTCCTTTTCTTCCAGACACCGCTCCTGCTATATTGATGCCTACTGATGTGTCTTTGATTGGTGTAGAGATTATTATTCAGCCTGTAGTGTTTAGTGTTACGGTGCCTGATTGGATTTTTGCTGATGCAGCGTTTAAGTACACGGTAGGAACATTCAATCCACCTGTATCCCAACCATTGGATGCGAGTTATCCTTGCACAATTATTTGAGAGATGAGAGAAGACATAATGAGTACATTGAGAGACAAGTTAGGATTGAGTATGGATTGGTATGTAGGACCTAGGATAGAGTTGAAGCCTTTTAACTTCGGCCTAATAATTAATCGGCCTAGCCCTAGCCCTTACCAGACCGATCTTGAATTCCCCATATACGATATATCAGATGCCACTAGAATAGTACAAGTACTAGTGACTATGATGAATAAACAATTCGGACTAACAATAGAATCACTACAAGATGGTACTGTAAAATTCAATACACCAAGCCCAGCACCATATCCTCAAAAGTTCGATGTGATGAATTATAACTATGAAAATGTAGGAGAAAAAGAACAAGAAAATAATACAAAAACAATAGAAAAAGAACAATACCAATCAATCATCAAAGATCTAGTTCTTAAAGTAAATAAACTAGAAAATGAACTAAACACCATAAAAACGAAAAAAAAGTATATAGAATAGCCCGGTCAAGATGATTGAAGAAACCAAAAAGTCAAAAACTAAGTGGTAAACTAAGTATATTAAGTGGGATAATGTGGAGCTAATTCCAAAAAAGTCAAATGTAGGGACGATAAAGCACTTGTCTAGTCTGAGTTTAGTCTGAGTTTAGTCTGAGTTTAGTCTGAGTTTATTCTGAGTTTAGTCTGAGTTTAGTCTGAGTTTAGTCTGAGTTTTATGTTTGCTTGACCCCCACCCACCAAAATTAATTCCAACCCACTCCAAACTAGCTCAAACTATACAAAAAAACCCCCCTGAATAAGCTCAGAGGGGGGTTTCTAATATCATGTACTATACACCTAAGAAGTCAAATATAGGGTATGACCTGTTCCTAGTATGTCTGAGATATAACTATTTTAGCTAGGATATAACACCTGAAAAGTCAAATCTATAGGGGGACATACTATATGTTGTATGGTTTTTTTCTTTGATTAGCAAAAACCCCGTGGTTGAATAAAATAGACCCCCAAC
>JGI10211J34971_10005366_pt1 | contig 10014 bp, 13 predicted proteins | sample Etolagsediment_FD_34971 | JGI IMG/M metagenome (IMG submission 34971)
TGGCATGTCAGGATTTAATTGAAAAGGGATGTGTCGAATATCAAATTTTATATTAGAAAATTTTTTTAATGCGTTATTTAAATTTGCATGTCCAATAAAACACCACCCACAAATAGTGTCTGCATAAACATTTATTTTCATTAATCTAAGAACGAAGTTTTTTTTTGTGATAATTAATAAATCTCTCTACATTTGATTTATTAAATGTTTTATTTTCCTCAAAAGAAACTTTTTTCATAGAGTAAGCAGAGCTTTTAGTTTGTCTAGATTCTATAATTATATTTCCTTTATAAAGTTTGAGTTTTACCGAACCATTTACTTTATTCTTTTTAAGATCAATAATTTTTTGAAGTTTAAATCTTTCTTTAGAGTCCCAATAACCATTATAAATTAATTCAGCATATCTAGGCATTATTTGATCTTTTTTGTGCATAGTTTCTTTATCTAAAGTTACAGACTCGATTGCTCTATGAGCGTGAATTAATAATGTTCCACCTGGTGTCTCGTATACTCCTCTAGATTTTATCCCAATAAATCTGTTCTCTACTAAGTCGACTCTTCCAATTCCATTTTTACCCGCAAGCAGATTTAGTTTTTTTAATAATTTAGAAGGCGATAACTTTTTTCCATTAATTCCAATAGGGTCACTGTTTTTAAAATTGATTGTAACAAAGCTTGGTTTGTTAGGAGCTTTTTCAGGTGAAGTAGTTCTTTGGAATATAAATTCAGGAGCAGAATTTTTTGGGTTCTCTAAAATTTTACCCTCGGTTGATGTATGAAATAAATTATCATCAACTGAAAAGGGGGGAGCTCCTTTTTTATCTTTTGGAATGTCTATTCCATGTTTTTTTGCATAATTAATTAAATCAGTTCGAGATTTTAGCTTCCAAATTCTCCACGGAGCAATTATCTTTATTTTAGGTCCAAAATAATGGTATCCCAATTCAAATCTAACCTGGTCATTTCCTTTACCAGTTGCACCATGCGAAACTGCATAAGCTTTAAATTTTTTAGCTACTCTTATTTGATCTTTAGCAATTAGTGGTCTTGCTATCGATGTCCCCAATAAATAAACACCTTCATAAATTGCGTGACCTCTAATCATTGGATACACATAATCTTTAACAAATATATCTTTTAAATCTTTGATTATAATATTTTTAACTCCAAATTTTTTTGCATTTTTAATTATTTTTTTTCTATCAATTTCTTGACCAACATCTGCAGTATAACAAATTACTTCTGCATCATAATTTTCTTGTAACCACTTCAAAATTATTGAGGTATCAAGGCCCCCAGAGTAAGCCAGAACAATTTTCTTTTTTGATTTCATTAAATTAACTACAAGCTTTTTTTGTAGCGTTGTAAGCTTTAGTAAAGCCTAGCAAAGAATAATGGTCGATTGTTTGAGAGCCTTGTTTATTGTAACCAGTGATCATAATTCTAGATCCCTTTTTCATTCTGCTAATCATTCTAAATTCAACTTTAGTATCTGCAATCCAAGCAAAACCCTGTTCTTTAATGTCAAATTTGAATTTATTTTTTCCTGAAGTTGCGGTTACAGAATTATTATTGTTAAATTCATAGCCCGCAGTAACACTTACTTCATCGATAATTTGTTCAGCAGGTCTAAAGGCAATAAACAATTTAGCATCTCTTTTATTTGATTTTGGAGCTTGTAAAATTGGAGATGATTGTGCAAAACAAACTTTACCAGTAGCTTCTGTTACAACCATTGACTCCCAATCTTTATATTTACCAATTTTTTTTACCTCTTCTGCAGATAGTTGGCTATAAGTAGCAATAAAAATTATAGGTAAAATTAGTAAAATTTTCTTAATTATGGACATGGGTTTGGATAAATTGTTTGAACGTTATTAATTTCTTTAATGACATCATCAGATAAATTTATGTTTACACTTTCTATATTTGTTTTCAACTGCTCCATCGTGGTTGCCCCAATGATAACACTAGTCATAAACTCTTGAATTTCACAAAATTTTAATGACATTTGACTCATATCAAGCCCATATTTTTCACTAATCTCATAATATAATTCTATGGCTTTTTCTGTATTTGGCTTTCTATAACGCGTCCAAAAATCAAAATCTCGTTCCATTCGTGAGCCTTTTGGAAAATTATTATTTCTATATTTGCCAGTTAAATATCCACTTGCTAGAGGAGAATAAGCTAGACAACCAATTTCTTCTCTAATTGATACTTCAGATAATCCCACTTCGTAAGATCTATTTAATAAACTATAAGGATTTTGAATAGACATCATTCTTGGTAAATTTTTTTCTTTTGAAACTTTAAGATAATTCATCACTCCCCAAGGAGTTTCGTTAGACAAACCTACATATCTGATTTTACCTTTATCTACATATTTATTCAATTCTCCAAGTACGTCTTCGAATTGGTTCCAATTATTTTCTTTGTGAACATAACTAAGTCTTCCAAAATTATTTACATTTCTTTCAGGCCAATGAAGTTGATATAAATCAATATAATCTGTTTTAAGTCTTTTAAGACTATTTTCTAAAGCTGACTCTAAATTGGAACCTGTAAAACTATTTTCACCATTCCTTAAGTAATCTCTTGCTGGACCTGCAACTTTTGTTGCAAGAATTACCTTATCTCTCTTTTTTGTTTTTTCGAACCAGTTACCTATAATTACTTCGGTATCACCATAAGTTTCTTTTCTTGGAGGTACAGCATACAATTCAGCAGTGTCCCAAAAATTTACACCTTGATCTAGCGCATAATCCATTTGCTCAAAACCTTCCGCTTGAGTGTTTTGTTCACCCCAAGTCATGGTACCGAGACAAATTGTACTTACATCAAGGTCAGTATTNCCTAGTTTCTTATAATTCATAATGCTTTTTGTNTAATTTGGATATTTTAAATCTTTTAAGGCATCTTGAATAATTAGTAAAAGACTATTATATAATACTCATTATGGAATTTGATAAAAACGGAATATTAAACAGAGCTAAAGCAGCTCAACAAACAGCAGTTGTAATGGATGAAGGCTTAAGAGCCTACATGCTAAAAGTTTATAATTACATGGCAACTGGAATTTTATTAACAGGAATAGTTGCACTTCTTACATTTAAAATGTCAGTAGTTACAAATGATGCAGGATCTATTGTGGGTCTAACATCAGTTGGTAATGCAATTTATATGTCTGGATTAAAATGGCTTGTGATGTTGGCGCCTTTAGGAATTGTTTTTTATATGAGTTTTGGAATAAATAAGATGAGCGCTTCTAAAGCACAAACTACTTTTTGGGTTTTTGCAGGATTGATGGGTTTATCATTGTCTTCAATTTTATTAGTTTACACTGGCATGAGTGTAACAAGAGTTTTCTTTATATGTTCAGCAACTTTCGGAGCAATGAGCATTTATGGTTACACAACTAAAAGAGANTTAACAAAACTTGGCTCATTTTTAATGATGGGTTTAATCGGAATTATTATNGCATCAATTGTTAATATCTTCATGCAATCATCAATGATGTATTTTGTAATNTCAATCTTAGGTGTTTTAATTTTTGTGGGCTTAACAGCTTATGACACTCAAAAAATTAAAAATATGTATGCTGTAAGTGATACAGGCGAAGTCATGGGTAAAAAAGCTGTGATGGGTGCTCTTACACTTTACTTAGACTTTATAAATTTATTTATAATGCTGCTAAGATTGTTTGGNCAAAGAAGATAATCTTATTTTTGTAGCTTTTTCCAATTAGTATTTTTTAATAATACTTTAAGGTCAAAAGAGTTTTTTAAGATTTTTCCACTGGTATCAGTTATCAAGTATCTAAGATTTTTATTCTTAGGCTTAAAGTTTTTGCAAATTTTATATAAAGCATTCTCTGCAGCATTTCTAAAGACACTAAAGCTCACTTGTTTACTTGAGATACTTAAACCATAATCTTTCCATGATCCTTCAGACACCATTTTGGCATACAAATCTAAGATAATTTTTAGTTCTTCTTTTTCAAAAAATTGTTTTTCTTCTATTTGTTTGTGAGGATTATTAACAACTAGTTTTAAGTTACTAGGCATCCATTTTGTGTTTGTTGATTAATGGTATCTGGAAACCAGTAAATACAATGGTTATTGGCAACATTCCCCATACTTTAAAGTTTACCCAAAACTCTTCAGTTTGAGTTCTCCAAACGCATTCATTTAGTATTGCAAGACCAAAGAAAAAAAACATCCATCTTCTATTTAACAATTCCCATCCCAAATCTGAAAGTGGAATTGATTTACCCATAATTTTTTTTAATACAGGTTCTTTGGTAAAATATTTTCCAAAATATAAAGCTAAAGCAAAAATAATATTTATTATGGTTGGTTTTACATAAATAAATATAGGATCATTAAAATAAATGGTTAATCCCCCAAAAAATGTAATTAATATTCCACTAATTAATGGCATTGGAGGTATTTTTTTTTCAAAAAACCAAACAACAGCTAAAGCAACTAAAGTTGCAACTATAAGTGGAGGAATAGCGACTGATAAATTTTTATCACTATTATAGTAGTAGAAAAAAAATATAGCTAATGGTCCAAAATCTGTAACAAATTTTAAAAAAGATTTATTCACTCAAAAGATACTAACATATTTGACACATCACAAAACATTAATCTTTTTAGCATTGATTTTTATTTTTAAATACCCATACTAACTATATGCCAATTCAAAAAGCTAAATTCTCTATTGGAGATATCGTAAAACATAAACACTTCGAATTTAGAGGCGTAATATACGATGTAGATTTTGAATTTAATAATTCTGAAGAATGGTATCAATCTATTCCAAAAAATGTGAGACCAAGAAAAGATCAGCCTTTTTATCATCTGTTAGCTGAAAATGATGAAATAACTTATGAAGCTTATGTTTCAGAACAAAATCTTCTTATGGATGACTCTGATGAGCCAATAAAACATCCTTTAATTGAAGAAATTTTTTCAGGAAAAAAAGGTTCTAGTTACTTTAAGATGTCTAACTAAACCTATCATTTTTCAAACACATTTAGCTCAAATCTAAGCCATATAAATTAATTAAATTAATCTCATATTCTGATCAAGAGTGTTAAACGTTAATTTCAAATCATTATCTCCCTCTGCATTCTTGATCGGAAATCCTTTTCATACTAAACATCACTAATTAAATATGTTTAAACTATTTCATCCAAACAAGATTTTTCAGATAACTTCTAAGGCTCCCAAATATGTTCTGATTTTATTTGTAATGGTGCTTTCAGTTGGATTAACCGAAGCGCTAATATTGTCGCCTGAAGATTATAAGCAAAGTGATGCTGTTAGAATTATGTATGTGCATGTTCCAGCTGCATGGATTTCTTTGGGTATTTTTTCAAGCATAACTTTTTTATCTATTAGTGGATTCATTTTTAAAAATAAGAATTTTTTTTTAATTGCAAAAAGTTTAGCACCTTCAGGATTTGTTTTTAATATTATTGCATTAGTGACTGGTGCTATCTGGGGAAAGCCAACATGGGGAACTTGGTGGGCTTGGGACGCAAGAATAACTTCAATGTTAATATTAGCACTCTTTTATGCAATGTATTTAATTTCNTGGAGAATTTATGAAAGTGAAGAGAAGGTTTTTAAGATCACAACTTTTATTACCATACTAGGTATAATTAATGTTCCTATTATTAAATACTCAGTAGATTGGTGGAACACACTTCACCAACCAGCATCAATCAATATTTTATCAAAAAGCTCAATCCATTCATCAATGCTTTTTCCTTTACTAATAATGACTGCGGCATTTGCTCTTTTTTCATTGCTAATTTTTTTAATGAAATATAATACAGAACTGATAAAAATTAAAAATAAAGGCCTAGATAGACTATGATAAACGAATTACTTTTTATGAACGGATACGGAGCTTACGTATTGTCTGCTTTCGGTTTTACGCTTTTAAGTTTTTCAGCTCTATATTTGATTACAAAAGTTCAATTTATTAAAGAACAAAATAAATTTGTAGCTAAATTTGGATCTCTAAATTCTGAAAAAGCTAAATCTGCAAAATCACAAAGAATAAATAAAGAAATTTTAGCTAACGTCACAAACAATTAACTTTTGAACCATGTATGGTCGTAAAGTTAAACTAAGATTTTTGTTTGTAGTACTTATTTTAATTACTTTAATATTAACAACATTCCTTGTTTTAAAATCTCTTGAAGAAAACGTAGTATACTTTCAGTCACCATCAGAAATTAAAGCTTTATCAGAATTAGATAAAAAAAAAATTAGAGTTGGTGGAATGGTAAAAAAAGATTCTATTTCAATAAATTCCAGTGAACTTAAGTTTGTAATTACAGATTTTAAAAATGAAATAAATGTTACCTATACTGGAGCAATCCCAAATCTTTTTGAAGAAGGNAAAGGGGTGGTTGCTGAAGGAGTTTTAAANGATCGAAATTTTTTTTCTGCTTCAAAAATTCTAGCAAAACATGATGAAAATTATATGCCTCCNGAAGTAAAACAAGCGCTTGGAGAAAAGTAAGATGCTTTATAGTGTTATTGGAAACTATTCATTGCTTTTGGGGCTTTTTTTTGGATTAGTTCTTTTTTATTTATCAGTAATAAATTTTAGAAATTCACAAGTATTAGATACTAAAATTTTATCTTTTACATTTTTACAATTTTTTTTAGTTGTCATTAGTTTTTTATGTTTAGTGTTATCATTTGTAGTATCTGATTTTAGTAATGAAACTGTATTTAATAATTCACATACAACTAAACCTATTTTTTATAAAATTGCTGGAACCTGGGGAAATCATGAAGGAAGCTTATTATTGTGGCTACTTGTTTTAACATTGTTTATCCTTATTTTTTTAGTGAAGACTAAAAATCAACCTATTAAATATAGAATATTAACTTTAGTATTTCAGCAGATCATAATTGTAGGTTTTTTTGTTTTTTTGATAAAAACATCAAACCCATTTAATCATATTTATCCAGTGCCAACAGAAGGATTGGGTCTTAATCCAATACTACAAGATCCAGCTCTAGTTATTCATCCACCTATTTTATATTTAGGATATGTAGGATCATCTATAATTTTTTCCTCAGCTTTAGCTGCCACAAGTTTAAATCTAGTATCTAAAAAATGGGCGTCACACATAAAGAAATGGGTGTTAAGTTCATGGGTTTTTTTAACACTAGGAATTTTATTAGGATCTATTTGGGCGTATTATGAATTAGGTTGGGGCGGCTTTTGGTTTTGGGATCCAGTTGAGAATGTTTCTTTAATGCCATGGTTAGCATTAACAACACTTTTACATTGTGTTTTGGTTTTAGAAAAAAAATTAATCTTAACTTCTTGGGTAATAATTTTATCAATATCAACATTTGCTCTTAGTATGAGTGGTACATTTTTGGTTAGATCTGGAATTTTAAATTCTGTGCATACTTTTGCAAATGATCCAGAAAGAGGTTTATTTATTTTAATTTTTTTATTTTCTTTAATTTTTCTTTCATTATTTATTTTTTTCTTTTTTCACAATCCTAGTAAAAATAACCCAAGCAGTTTTTCTTTATTAAGCAAAGAGACAGCAATAATAATTAATAATTGGTTTATGATGTACTTCTTGTCAGTTGTTTTAATTGGCACTATTTATCCAATTTTTCTTGATGTTTTGTCATCGCAAAAAATATCGGTAGGACCTCCTTTTTATCACAAACTGATTATACCTTTTTTAATTCCCTTTTTGTTGATTATGGCTATTGGACCAAAGTTGAAATGGATTAAATCAAACCTAGAAGATAAAATTTATTTAATTGCACTGCTAGTGGTTTCGATTTTATTATCAATTTTAATTGTAAAAAATTTTAGCTCTAACTTTTTAATAAATACAATTTTAATTTCGAGTGCTTTTTATTTGTTTTTTATTACTTTAAGAGACTTCTTTAGCAAAGGATTTAAAAATCTAGCACAAAATACAGCTCATTTTGGTTTTAGTTTATTAATTTTAAGTATTTTATTTAATAATTTGTTTTCTACAGAAACAATTACAAATTTAAAAGTAGGAGAAACTTTTGAGAATTCAAAAACAAAAATAATTTTTGAGAACATTAGTCAAAAGGAAGAAAAAAACTATAAATCAATAATAGCTGAATTTACTATTCAAGATTCAAAAGGCAAAATGGAGAATTTGTCACCAGAACTAAGAATATATAATCAACCAAATATTGTTACAAGCGAAGCTGACATTAAAACAACTCTATTATCAGATAAATTTATTGTCATTAATTTGGTACCAAACCAAGAGTTTTTTAATGTTAGGTATCAAGTCAAACCATTTATGTTGTGGATTTGGATATCAGTAATTTTAATTAGTGTTGGTGGACTAATGAGTTTTTTAAAAAAAGAATATGAAAAATAAATTATTACCAATTATAATAACTTCACTATTTATAATTATTTTTATATTTTTCTACAAAGGTCTTCAGAATTCAAATATTTATACTCCTGAAACAAAAATTAATATTAAAGTTCCATCATTTGATGCAGAGTTGTTATATGAAAAAAAATTAATTAACTCCTCAGAACTATTTCAAGTAGACAAATTTTACTTGTTGAATATATGGTCCTCTTGGTGTGTTCCATGTAGGCAAGAACATCCTCTACTTATGAGCTTAGGTAAAAATAAGAATTTAGAATTAATTGGTATTAATTACAAAGATACAAAAATTAATGCTAAAAATTTTTTAGCTGAGCTTGGCAATCCTTTTAAAAAAATAATTTTTGATGACAGAGGTATAAATGCAATTGAATGGGGAGCATATGGGGTTCCCGAGTCATATTTAATTAAAAATGGAATAATAATAAAAAAATATATTGGACCCCTAAATAAAACATTATTTAATGAAATTAATTTTTTAGTAAAATGAAAATATTAAAATTATCTTTAATTTTTTTATTTATTTTTTCTTTTAATAGCCTGATGGCTAATGATGAGGAAATGAATAGTAAAATTACAAAAAATCTTCGGTGTCTAATTTGTCAAGGGCAATCCATTTATGACTCAGACTCAGAGTTTGCAATTAGTATTAAAACTCTAGTAAATAAAAAATTAGAAGAAGGTTTTTCTGAAAATCAAATTTATGATTTCTTTAAGGAAAAATATGGTGATTGGATTTTGTATGATCCAGGACTTAATAAAAACACCTATATATTATGGTTATTACCAATATTGATATTTTTAATTGGAGGTGCAATTATTGCAAAAACTTTTATAATTAAAAAAAATAATTAGCCATTATGATTTTAAAAAATTTTTTAATAAGTATTTTATTTGTTCTTTTAACTTTTTCAGCTAACGCTGAAGAAATAAAAGATAATAACCTAGATACTAAATTTAGTATTTATTCAGGCATGTTTGATTTTAGTGATGATGGAAAAAAATCTGCATTAATCGGTTTTCAACATCAAAATGAAAATCTTAATCGAGATACTTTTTTAGGTAACATTTCTCCTATAACTGGTGCGATGATTACTGCTGATAATGCTGGTTACATCTATACAGGGGTTCAAGCTCAATACAAAATTGGATCATTAAATATTACTCCAAGTTTTACACCAGGATTGTATCATGAGGGTGATGGCAAAGATCTTGGGCACATGCTTGAATTTAAAAGTGAAGTTCAATTGTCTATTGATTTTTCACAAAGTTCAAAATTAGGCTTTTCTTATAATCATATATCTAATGCTAGTTTAGGAGATAAAAATCCTGGGGCAAATAGTTATATGTTTAATTTCTTCAAAAACTTCTAATAACAGTCATGAATATTAAAGATTGTTATAATTTTAGTGACTTTAGAAAATTAGCAAAAAAAAGATTACCATCACCCATCTTTCACTATATTGACGGCGGTGCAGATGATGAGGCTACTCTCAAAAGAAATACCGATGCATTTAATGATTGTGATTTAATTCCTAATGTCTTGGCTAGTGTAGGTAAACCTGATTATC
>JGI10211J34971_10005367_pt1 | contig 10014 bp, 8 predicted proteins | sample Etolagsediment_FD_34971 | JGI IMG/M metagenome (IMG submission 34971)
TCGAAACAATACCCTTATACAAAACCTCAATCAAACCGGGCTTCTTGAACAATGGATTGAAAACGACCTTTCAGGTCGTGTCAATCCTTATAGGTTAGGATCTTCAGTACACCTATTGACAAGGAAAGATTGCTCCATTCTTCTAGGAATAGATTCTGAACAAGTTATTACCTGCTCCCCCTGATTTCCCCCCGCGTATTTGCCAGCTTGCTGCGTGGGTGGACGCTCACTGTTGATGATATCTTAGTGATAGATTATCCGACAGGAATTGCAGCCACTTGTCTGCGTTCGGTAAGACATGATGTTGACCATCATGTTCCACATACACATGTTCGATTCCAAGTTTAATCAGCACTTTATCCAATACCTGGCCTTGGTTAGGCGCAAAGATGTCCGAAGTGCCATGAATAATCATAATTCCATTCAACCGCAGAGGTTGTTTGAGATACCGATCCAAATGTCCATGAATAATATCAGCTTCAGCATAACGCTTCCACACTTCAGGCACAGCCTGCACTTCATCACCGACCAATTCAAATGGTTTGTCTAAAAAGAAAGGCGGCTTGGCAGGATTCGGAGATATTGCCGCTGCAAGTGCAAAACCGCTTTTCCCACTAATATCCAATAGACTGTGTTCCTCAAAATCTTTAGGATTGAGAAGGGCAATATACTCCAAACGGATTTTCCATGCAGAAGTATCTCTATCGTAATGTCCTGCGTGAGCGGCGACAACACTAAACACCTCTGGATACTTCAGCGCGAGATGCATTGAACCATATCCACCCATCGAAAAGCCTGCAATTCCCCGACTATTTCGATGGGCAATTGTCCGATAATTAGTATCAATGTAACTAACCAAGTCCTTCGTGATGTAAGTTTCATAGTCTCCAATCGTTTTTGAATTAAGATACCAACTACCACCAAGCCTATTATCGGCATCGAGCATCACAAAGATTATCTCTTTGGCTTTACCTTCCCCAACAAGCTTGTCCATTGCCGTTTTGATGTTAAAGCCTTTATAGAAATATTCATAGATAAATGGGACGCCTCCCGTCCATACTGAGGGAAAAGAATTGGAGCCATGCAGCAGATATACTGCTGGATAGCGTTGCTTTGGCGAGGTGGCATAACTCGGTGGCAGATAGACGATGAGATCCCGATTTGCTGAATCACCCAACAGGTTGCCTTCTAGCGCAGGGCTGTGGATTGTTGCGTTAACCAGCTTGCCCTCTGCAGCGAAGGTGGTGGGCACCAGAAGCAAGACTGCGATTAGAAAAATGGTTCCGAGAAGCCAAATAGTAAAAGTCATCTTTATGTCTTTCTTTATAGCCATGATTATCCCCGTTTTTGTCTGAGCCCCGAGTATCAGGGCAGGATTGTTTATTTGATAGGAGTAAAAGGGATAGAAAATGAGAAGCCTCCAAAGGGATATAACGACCCATTTGGAGGCTTTCCATCGGCATCTTCAAGGGACCGTTTATCATGATTACTCCTGAAGGTTTAGATTATGAAAGATACCTATAAAAAATATGGGGATTCTTGTTAATAAGGATGCCACAAGCGCAATAAAAGTCAAGACTGGAAAATTAGGTAGAAAAAACGGATGCAAAATACGTAGTATTGGAAAACCACCAGGTGGGATCTGATAAGTCTTATTTCTTAGTCTTTTTTTTAAGAGGTGCTGCATTGCTTCATAGGCAAAAATTACTCATGGGGTTGTAACAATATAGTGTGGGAGGGGAACGTAGGTTAAAAATTCAGGTTACGTGCCATATATGACAGCAGGATTCTATCTGATTTTATTTCAGCATTCTAACACAATACGAAAGTTTTTCAGCCTTCCAATTCTTTCCAAGTATAGCAGTATGCTGAATTCTTTGAGGCACAAGAGGTAACACAAGATATGGGAACTCTGACAGAAAAAGCAGAACTATTTTTCCCCTGGCATTTGGGGAACGTGAGAGGATCAACCTTATATATTTTTTGAATCATTCTGGCCCAGTTTTTACGATAGTCCGTATTTCTTGTAGTGTTCGAAGGTACAAAGGTTTGTTCGGCCCTCCAATATTTACAGCATGGATAGCCATTTGAAGTGCCTCAGGATATCGTCCCTGCTCGGCGAGCACGTGTGCTAAGTTGTTGAATGATGCACCGCTTTGTGGATGGGCTTCGGCTGCATGGCGAAATGCCTGCTCTGCGCCAATGAGATCTCCTAAGGCGTAGCGACTGTTACCCAATCCCATGAGGGCACCAAGGCTGGAGTGCCAGCGCTTTAAGGCCGCGGTATAGGCTGCGGCTGCTCCCTTGAATTGCCTGGCCTGTTCAAGGCCCAAGACTGCACGCAAGTAAGATTGCTCATCAGCGCTCGCTGGAAGTTGACCTGAAGGCAGGACCACGAGCCCCCAATAATCAGCGCGTTTCCATGTTCGCATGAAAAGCGTCCAACTCATGCGCCGCCTCGCATCCTTTCCTGAGTGTAGGATAACTATGCTTTTCGTCAGATTATACCCTATGGGCACCGAGTAATGCCATTTGGGAAACCACTGGAGTCCGAGGTTTTGCAGGACTATTACCGGATGGCCTGCGGCCAGTTCCTTGAGCAATGCCTCGATGCCTTTTATGGGATAGGCGAGTCGATTATAACGACGTGCGGCACTTATAAGGGCGGGTTGTAAGCTTCCCTTTTTTTCCGGCACAAAAACCTTGGGAATAAGATCTTGAGGGCTGACGTTTGCCTTGGTCCATTGAAGCACCATGGCCATAGCTGCCGGACCGCACTGATAGGCCTCTTGAGGGTAAAAAGGCACTGAGGGTATTTCCACTCTCCCCGGCAATCCTGACACCGACAGAGAATTCAGCTCCTGGCTGAAATGGGCACAGCCGGCCATCAATGTCAAAAAAAGGACAAGGAAGGCAATGCCCGTCTTACCGCAACGGATAGCGGGGACGGGCATTTTTTACTGCCCTTTTACGAATGGGAATACGTCGGTATAACCGAGAATATCTGTTGCCAGCAAAACAAAAAATACGAGCAACGCTCCACCCACTAAAATACCTAACCCGCTACCACCCGCTGGCATCTGGTCTATGCGAGCGACTATTTCCGCAATTTCCCGGTCAGTGAGGCTATCTATCCATGCCTTTGCTTCTTCACTTTTTACTCCCCAGGCCTCTAACTGTTTTTGCACCTCAGAGCGATCGAGGAGTATAGTGAGACGCTCACGATCAAGATTCTGTATATTCTGTTTCAGGACTTCATCCGTACTTACCATTGCTGCATGGGCCGGTGCCCAGCTTATGCTGAAGGCACTAATGGCCATAATTACAAGACCTGCAATCGGCTTTCTCATAGATTGTAAAAAGCTCATAGTCTTTCTCCATTCTCTCTAAGGTTAAACATTTGGTGGCCGGATTATACGATTTGGCATTATCCTTTTAATGCTCTCCATTGTAAATACAAAAAGTGATGAGAGTCCTCTTAATAGAATTGCCATTAATGGAGGGACCACATTTACTTATAAAAATAATAGTTGTATCTGGATGTCAAGAAAAATCGCTTTTCAGAATTGCCTTAGAATCAACCATTTTGGTCTGAGCAAATTAGTGGAAACCCACAAGATATTGCGGTAGCCCTCTATAGTCGTGTTGGATAGATTACGTGCCATAGGTGACAGCGGGATTCTATCTAATTTTATTCCAACATACAAACACAATACTAAACTTTTCGGGCTTTCAAATTGTCAGCAATCATAGCAGTAATCGCAACCGTAGCGTTCCGCGTGGGGAGTTCAGATATCCCAGGTTTTGATGGCCGATAATTCTTACAAATATGTTGGAGGTATCTGCAAAATGCCGCAAGATCCTCAAGAGCAAATATTGCAACATATTCAGTTCATGAGAAATATGGTTCGTGGCAAGATATTCCACATTCGATTTCGCTCATACACCTTTACTTTTCGGAAATTGAAGGTTTATGCATGTAATAAAGAAAGATCGGTAAATGTATGCTACCGCTACGGTGAAATAGTCTTGTGTTTTGATATGTTTTTGTAAATTCACTGTAAACTTTTTTAGGTCATAATCGTCTAATTTAGAATAGAAACCATTTGATTTGGAGGTATTATCATGAGAGAAAAACATTCCAAACTTTCGATATTTGTGTTCACGGTCACAACTATGCTTCTATTCGGGTTTTTCATGCTTACACCCACGCAGGCATTTTCTGACAAGGGGTACAAAGGAAAAGGCAATCAAAAAGAATGGCAAAAACAAAAAGAACAGCACAAAGAATTTCGAAAACACCGAGAGCAAATGGAGCCAAAACCTCGTGAGTATTATAAGGAAGAGGGTCGACATGGCTACAAAAAATATCCGGATTACCACAAGCATCAAGGATACAGAGAACGCCCCTATGAAAAACGTCGACATTACGGGTACCATGATTATAAGGTGCGTCGCTATGACTATCAGGGTCATTGGAGGTCCTGGGAGCAATGGGATAGATACGCAAAAAAACACCCTAAAATACGCAAACATGGAAGATATTACCGCGTAGGTGCACATTTAATGTTCAGATTCTGCGAACCTGGGAGCGGTAATTGCTTCTTTTTTTCAATCGGAAGGTAATCAGCAAGATATAAAAATCAGAAAAATTGTGCCGAACAAGGCCAACAATTACAGAAGAGGCGAGAGTCCTCTAAATAAGTAAATGATACGGATCAGCGGTTGCTGGTAACGGGTTCCGGCCTTTTTACTGCTTGCTGCTATTAACATGGGCTTCCTGGTTGTTGTGATATTGTTTTCAGGAAGGGCAATCTCTCGTTTGGGATATATTGAGAATATCACAAGAATGAGAAAAACTGTGATATGCAATGGAATCAGTCCAAAACTTGATGGATTCAAAAATTTCTACTACGTGCCATAATTGATCGTACAGCCAAATCAGATTCTATTCAAGGTTTCGTTTGGTATTCATAGGTTTTTGAGGTTCTAAGTTCCTTCCAATTATAGCAGTAACATGCAATGCCATGCTTCTTGAATAACCACTATAGGTTGTGTTCCTTTTTATTTGATAAGTGGTGCGCTTAGATACCCTTGGATTCTCCTGGAATGGTAATCGTGTACGCCTGAGAAGTACCAAAGATTTCATCTCCTTGGCCAGTTGCCGCAAACAGGGGGAGAAATCCCCCTGTATTTTAAAGAATCAAATAACCCAAATACCCAAACCATCACTTGCCGCCGCGCACCAGCCACACATAGGTACTATTGGTCCTCAGGCCGTGGCCCACGCTGCCATCGTACATGTACATGTTACGGGCGAAGGAGGTAAAGGTATCATGGGTAGTACTGGACCAATAATAATCTGACTGCACATTATTAAAAGCATCACCTTCTGACCATTTACCAGTTCCTGCTGCATTGCTCAGTGCCGGGTCAAAATAATTCGGATCAATAAAGGTCTCCCACTCCTCCTTTGTAGGAAGGCGCCAATCACCTTTACTTGAACCATCTGTAAGACCACACTCGCCGCTATGAAGAGCCGCTGCTTTATCTATGGCTTCATCCCAATTTTTGATACCAAAACAATTCGCATTTTTGAGCCAGATCAGACCGGTACGATTGTCAGTTACTGTGCCGTTGTTGTTATCCGTAAACCGCGGATTGGGCGGTTTGTTTGGTTCTGACTTGCCGGCACCAATCAGTCCCGGCAAAAGCATAGCCGTGGCAACAAACGCCATGATAATTGCCAAGACCAGCATTGATTTTTTCTGTTTTCTCATTTTTCCTTACCTCCTTTTTGTACTTTAAGCGCCAAAGTCACAAATCCATCAGGAATGACAAATAGATTTTTTGGGCCTTCGTTTGATGAGTCTATAAGGACTCCCAACAGAACAGAACAACGTTCTGTTAGGAGCAAGGCTGGCACATTTTGAGGGGTATCTGCATAGGAAAAATAAAGGTTAAAGGTTTTAAAATTGTTATTATTTAGGATGCCACAAGAGCAATAAAAGTCAAGACTGGATTGTTGGGTAGAAAAAACGGATGAAAAATACCTATTATTGAAAAACCAACAGGTGGGATCTGATAAGTATTATTTTCTAGTTTTCTTTTTTAAGAGGTGCTGCATTGCTTTATAAGCCAAAGTTACTCATGGGGTTGTAACAATATAGTGTGGGAGGAAAGGTAAGTGAAAAATTCAGGTTTCGTGCCATATATGACAGCAGGATTCTATCTGATTTTATTACAACATACAAACACAATGCTAAACTTTTTGGGCTTTCAAATTGTCCGCAATCACAGCAGAAACCTATCATTTTGGTTTAAAGGCCAATACACAATATATGGAGCATTTTAATAAAAAGGCAGGGCCAATTTAATGACCCTGCCTTCTGCTGAGCTTAGAGTTTTATGATTTACAAATGAGTTTGACTATCACTTCCGCATCTTCCTCCTGAACCCTGCCAGGCCAATGAGACCAGAAGCCACAACAAACATGAGGATCAAAGCTGGTAGGGGTCCAATGTTTAGGCTCATCCAGCTTATCCCTACAAGAGGCAGTAAGCTCAGACGTACTGCTGCCTTGAGCGCCTCATTCTGAGCAATACAATCAGCTATGGGAGGTGAGTAGGCATAGTATAAATCTACGAATGCCTTCCCTACAGGATCAGTGAGGAGGAAGCGATCACGGAACTCACGGAGAATCACAACATGCGGCTCCATATAGAATCCATAGGCTGCCGTGGCAATAAAGCAGCCACCACCAGCGCCACTTGGCGTAGGCGGAGATGATGCAGCACCAAGTCCAGATGGATCAATAATAACACTATTTGCCACACTATCATCATCTCCTGCGCCACCATCAACTAATGTAAGGGTAACCTGATCCCTTGTGACATTGAAAACGGCATGGTTACTATAATCATACCAACCTTTGTTCTGGCCGTATTTAAACCACTTGTACCCATCCGGTGCCGGAGTTGGAAGGTAAAGTGTGAGCTTAACAGTGCCACCGACAGTATCGGTCTTAATTTCCATATTGATTAGTCCATAAATTAAATTCTCTGGCTTATTAGTAGTATTCGTGATGGTAGAAGGATCAACCGCACCAAAGCTTACACAATTCCCACCGCTATCCTCTTTAATACCAATACTTTCGCCTGTAGACGATGTCATAGTAACTACGTCGGCTAGGAAACCAGTTATCCCGTTATCATTTATCGTTACCGAAATCTCATCGCTGCTCTGAAGACCGCCGTTGTCTTCAACTGTGAGGTGAAAGGTCAGCGTTGTTTCGTTTACATTGACTGGCGGTGTAACAAAGGTTGGCTTTGTGGCAGTAGGATCAGATAATGTTACCGAGCTTCCAGTAGTCTGGGTCCACAGGTAAGAGGCGATCCCATTATCCGGATCAGTGGAATTGGATCCATCCAGTGTGACCGTCTCTCCTTCATCAACCTCTTGATCAGACCCTGCATCCGTAGTAGGTGGAGCGTTTAACCAGGTAACATTCACAATACAGGTGTCTGTCGATTGCAGACCACCGTTATCTATAACAGTTAATTGAAAGGTAAGAGATTCTCCATTCGGTCCAACGTCCGGAGCTGTGAAGGTGGTTTGCATCTCATCGGTGGAGGAGAGATTGACTGAGGGTCCACTCGTCTTTTCCCACAGGTAAGAAGCAATACCATCATCTGGATCAGTTGAATTGGAGCCATCCAAAGTGACTGCAACCCCTTCATTGACCGTCTGCTCAGGGCCAGCATCAGCAACAGGGGGATGATTACCTGTTCCATAAACCAGTTCCTCTGAGTAATCACTTTCAAGTCCTTCAGTATCGTAGGCAGTAGCAACAAAAAAGTAAGTAACATCATCAATTAAACCATGAAGTGTGAATTCCGTTTGATTCCCTAAATCGATTGGTGAGTTGCCTTCCGTAAGTCCTGTGCCATTATAGGGTGGACCAGAAACTTCTGTCTTGTAATAAATCTTATAACCGGCGATGTCCTGTTCAGGATTGGGATCCCATGCTAGTGTAAGCTCGGCGGAATGAGCAGACGTTGCGGAAATAGTAAGAATCAGAGTTGAAATTACGAAAGAAAGAAGACCAAGTAAAGAACAATGAAGAAATTGAGATAAAAATTTCCCCAGCTTTTTCGTGACCGTATCTCTATATTGGTATTTTGTTTGAAAATTTGGCACAAACACCTGACGCAAAAATTAGATTGATAGAAACAGCTTGACTGATAAAAGGGAGGAGGTACTGTAGATTTGAAAACCTATGGATGTGGATCTTTGACAGCCTGAAGAGTTGCTTTCCCCAATCTTATGCTTCCTGTAAAAAAAATAAGCATGGCTGTCAAAGGTGATTATAGGGAAATTTAATTTAGCTATTCTTTAATTTTTTTAGCAAAGCTAATATATTGATTTAATGGGAATAATGCAGCGTAGTCACATAAAAACCTTGCTGGGCGTGGAGAATAGATACTATATAAAACTATTATTAAATTCAGTTAGTTATATTCCTATTTGATTACTTCCTTCTATTTATCAAAATTTTCAAACATTCATTTTCTTCAATAAACGATCTTTTTTAAAGATTTTTGTGTCTGCCAATTATATTTTTCCTTTTATAAAGGGAAGTATTAATAGTTTGTATAATGGGCAAGCGTTTGCCTATCTTTGGATAATGAAACTGGAAAGACCTAAAATGGTATGAAGTAATACTTTTTTATTGAGGGAAGGGAAAAGAGCCCCAAAAGGGTGTAGCAAGTCATGAGAGATTTCTGACGCCAGATTCTGTCTATTGTGTTGAAATTAGGTGCTCACGGAACGCACAATTCGTGCCATAGTTGATGATCGTGCAAAATTCAAAAATATTCAAGGTTTTGTTTGCTAGTCATAAGTTTTTGAGGCTCTAAATTTGTCTAGGTGTATATCAGTAGTTTAAGTTGGCACTAACGGTCAGGCTGACCTGTTTTAGGAGCGTAGCGAGTAAAATCTGGTCAACCCGATGGTGTACGCCCGGCATGGGCGTGAACTTATGGGGTTCAAGTCCCCTGTATGTGAATCCGGTTAATATGTTGAACATATTAACAAAAGTACTAGCCAAAGGCAAGGGCGGAACCGCGAGGGACCGTCCAGAGGAAGCCCGAGTGCAAAGCTATGAGCCGACGGACAGGAACGGCATATAAGGCCCAGTCTCCGGGTAAGTTGGTACCACATAACGAAGCCCTGGATTCGGTAGATAGGGTAAATGCCGCGGTTGTGTAGCGAAAGTTCACGTTCTTATCCGGGGAGATCTGTCTCACATGCGATGAGATCTGCCTTGTGAGAGATCCCGGACCGGGCCACCGGGGAAATAAAGGTCCAGGCACATTCGGTAGCTATCGCCGGATATGAGCGAATCATCGGTAGCAACAAAAGCAGAATCCTCATAGCGCCCTGCAGGGCAACCTGTCGGGTGATGAGGCAGAAGTCAGCAGACGCCATAGTAGTCAAAGTTCTAACGTGACGAAGGGCTGAACCCAGAGCAGGGAAGGAGCCTCTATGAGTTCGCATAACATTAAGAAGCCGAACGGTGGAGTGACCATGCGGCGCGTCATGGAACAGCCCAACCAAAATGAGAACCTGCTTGAACGGGTCCTTTCCCGTGATAACGTGCAGAAGGCCTGGAAACGGGTTAAAGCCAATAAAGGCGTTCCCGGCATCGACCGTATGTCGATTGAGGATTTTCCTGAATTCGCACGTGCCCAATGGGACAATATCCGTGATTAACTAATGGCAGGCACTTACCAACCTTATCCGGTCAAACGTGTGGAAATTTCAAAGTCTACAGGCGGTACCCGCCCATTAGGCATCCCCACGGTACTTGACCGGGTGATCCAACAAGCCATGTATCAAGTCATGATGCCGATCTTCGACCCGGATTTCTCCGAGTTCAGTTACGGGTTCAGGCCCGGAAGATCAGCACACGGTGCGGTCCGCAAACTGCGGGAGTATATCCGCGAAGGGTAC
>JGI10211J34971_10005368_pt1 | contig 10014 bp, 8 predicted proteins | sample Etolagsediment_FD_34971 | JGI IMG/M metagenome (IMG submission 34971)
CTAAAACCCAATAGGAAAATATTAAATCCATCCAAGAATGAAAAATTATAACTTAATGAAAACAAAGGAATAAATGGTGCCCAAGGCCGGAATCGAACCGGCACGGTATTAAATACCGAGGGATTTTAAGTCCCTTGCGTCTACCAATTTCGCCACCTGGGCAGTGGTGATAACCAATAATCATATTGGAGCGGGAAACGAGATTCGAACTCGCGACCCCAACCTTGGCAAGGTTGTGCTCTACCAACTGAGCTATTCCCGCATACTTTTTATAATATGGAGGCTGGACCCGGAATCGAACCGAGGTCGGCGGATTTGCAATCCGCAGCATAACCACTCTGCTATCCAGCCCTATCCGTTGATTCTGTCCGCTTACTGCAAAATGCTGTACTCAATCTAATGATTGGAGCGGGAAACGAGATTCGAACTCGCGACCCCAACCTTGGCAAGGTTGTGCTCTACCAACTGAGCTATTCCCGCAGAACAGATTGCAGTATTTTACTGACTATAAAAATAAAGTCAATCCTATTTATTGATCTTCGGGCATTAATTTTGGCCAGGCTGCCATCAAATAGTTAATCATCGACCATAAGGTTAAAATCACAGATATCCAGAGTAAGTAAAACCCCGCTTCCAGCGTAGGTAAACCCAACATGTCTTCAGAATATATGAGAAAAAAAAGTGAAAGCATTTGTGCCGATGTTTTAAATTTTCCCAGTACGGATACTGCCACGCTATTACGAGCGCCAATTTCGGCCATCCATTCCCGCAGGGCAGAAATGGTAATCTCTCTGCCGATAATAATGATTGCAGCCAGACTGATGAAAACACCGGGATAGGATGTGGGGTTTTGATCCACCAGCAACACCAGCGCAACTGAAACCATGAACTTATCCGCAACCGGATCCAGAAATGCACCAAAAGCGGTACTTTGATCCAGTTTGCGTGCAAGATAACCATCGAGCCAGTCTGTCGCTGCTGCAATACTGAAAATGATAGTTGCCCCCAGATGTGACCAACTGACATCCAGATAAAAAACCAGTACAAACACTGGTACCAGGATAACTCTAAATAAAGTTAACGTATTGGGAAGGTTATTAAACATCATTCATGAAAGTAATTGTAAATTGTTGTTGCCAGTTCATTGCCGATACCTTTGACGCTGGCAATATCTTCAATACCGGCACGTTTAATTTCCTGCAAACCGCCAAATTGTTTTAACAGCAGTTGTCTGCGCTTTTGTCCTAAACCGGGTATATTTTCCAGCTCTGATTGCTGACGTTTTTTGCTGCGCCGCTGACGATGAGCGGTAATGGCAAAACGGTGAGCCTCGTCCCGCAGCTGCTGAATCAGGTTCATGCCCGGTGAGTCTGTACTGAGTATAACTTTACCACTGCTGATACGCAATCGCCCACAGCTAAATTCAGGAATATAGAGCGTATCGAAATGTGCCTTTCTTCTTTCGCCTTTGGTAATTCCTATGATCGCCACATGAGTTAAACCGTATTCCTGCAGAACTTCAACTGCCTGGCTAACCTGTCCTTTACCACCATCAATCAACAAAATATCCGGCAGAGGCCACTTTTCAACATCTGATGATGACATGGAATGTTTAAAGCGCCGCTGTAATGCCTGTTTCATTGCTGCGTAGTCATCTCCGCCCGTAATTGACTCAATATTGAAGCGGCGGTAGTCTGCTTTAAGCGGGCCTTCATGATTAAAGACCACACAGGATGCTACGGTTGCTTCTCCTGAACTATGACTGATATCAAAACATTCTATACGTCCAGGCAGCTCTTCGAGTTTCAGTTCTTCAGCCAGACTCTCAAATTGTTTCAGGGTTTTATGTTTATGTGCCTGACGGCTCTGCAGGGATAAATTGGCATTTTGCATCGCCATGTTTAGCCAATGCCCTTTATCTCCACGAGGTGATAAACTGATGTTCACTTTGTGTCCGGATTGTTCCCGGATAACCTGCTCCAATACGGATTGATCAGCAATCGCACAGTTGATAAGAATGGTATCGGGAAACATACGCTCCAAAAGTACGCTATTCATATAATATTGAATCAGGAAAGCATTCAACACTTCGCTGATTTCAGCATCCCGGGTGTTTTTTGGAAAGTAACTTTTATTTCCAAGGTTTAAACCATCACGGATAAAAAAGATTTGAATACAGGCAATATGGCCCTGCATAGCGATGGCGATCACATCATAATTTCCTTTTTCATTAGAAATATACTGACGTTCCTGTACCCGACGCAAATGCACGATTTGATCACGGTACACTGCCGCACGTTCAAAGTCGAGAGCGGAGGATGCTTGTTCCATGCGTTTCACTAGTCGGTCAATCAGCTCCGCACTCTTACCTTCTAAAAACAAGGTCACGCTGTCCACATCCTGTTGATATTCATCCTGAGTGATCAAACCAGTACATGGCCCGGTACAGCGTTTAATCTGATACTGCAGACAGGGACGTGAACGGTTTTTAAATACAGAGTCCTCACATTGCCGTACCGGAAAAACCTTTTGCATCAGGTTTAAACTGTTTTTTACCGCATTGGCACTGGGATAGGGACCAAAGTATCGCCCGGGCAATTTACGTGCACCGCGGTGTTTACTTAAACGTGGAAAATGATCGGATGTTGACAGATAAATATACGGATAAGACTTATCATCACGTAATAAAATATTATAACGTGGTTTTAGGGACTTTATCAGGTTGTTTTCAAGCAGCAGCGCTTCACTTTCGGTGTGCGTAACGGTTATTTCTATGTTAACCACCTGTTTGATCATCACCAGCGTTTTAGCGTACTGGTTTTTAATCCGGAAATAACTGGACACCCGATTTTTGAGATTTTTTGCTTTACCAACATAAATAACCGTTTTAGCGTTATCAATCATGCGATAAACGCCAGGTTTAGTGGTCAATCTCGTTAAAAAAGTTTTATAGTCAAATAAAAAAGGGTAAAAATCCGCTGACATACCCGTTACAAGGGATCAATCAATTGATAATGAATAGCTAACTTGACCAACTCAATATCTGTCTTAATTCCCAGTTTTTCAAATATCCGGGAACGGTGGGTGCTCACCGTTTTAGGGCTGATTGACATAACTTCTGCCACTTCATTGGGCTTCATACCATGCAGGGAATGAACCACCACTTCCATTTCCCGAACCGCTAGTCCTTCAAAGGGGCTTTTGTCAAAATTCAACATGCTAACGGCTAGCTGGTGTGACATTTCCTGATCAATATAAACCTGATTGGCCAAAACTCGCTTAATGGCTTTAAACAGTTCATCAAGATGACATCCTTTAGTAAGGTAGGCATTAGCTCCCGCCTTCATCAGCGTATGCGGCAAAGAGCCCGAGCGACTGCTGGTAAGGATGATAATTTTCAAATACGGGTATAATTTTCGTATCTTTTTTGTAGTTTCATACCCATTCATCCCCGGCATATGCAAATCCAACAACACCAGTTGTACCCTGTTTTGCTTGAGATACACCAGGGCATCTTCACCACTGCATAAGGAGGCAGCCACATCCAGATCCCGATGCTGCTGCAATAATTGGGCAACTGCTTCCCGAACCAGATTATCATCATCAACAATAAGAATTTTAATCATAAACAAGCCGATTGTTCATTGCGTTAATATTACACACAATCATAACAAATTTTTCTAACGTGCGGGAGTAAAAATACAGAAATACGGGGAATTAGGTCAATCTGGATATACGAAGGCTAATTAGGGCGGTAACTTTACCAGCCACACCCCGGCACATGAATCAACTGCTACCGTTGCTTCCTTCCGGACCTGGCGGGGTTTACAATCTATCATTGCGGGGGGACCGGCAAAGTCACCATAATGAGGGGCACATTATGCGTTATTCATGCCTTTAATGTCAAATACTCCTGATATTCCATTCAATGTAAATCAAGGACATCACGCATACTGAACAAACCATGGGGGTGTTGTTGCTCTGCCAGCCATACCGCAGCACGAACCGCACCATTGGCAAAGGTCATACGGTTGGATGCCTTGTGTGTAATTTCCAGACGTTCACCAATACCGGCAAACATTACGGTATGATCGCCCACAATATCACCGGCACGGATCGTTTCAAAACCAATTGTCTTGGGATCACGTTCTCCCGTGTTGCCCTGGCGTCCATAAACCGCGCAGGTTTTTAAATCACGTCCCAGAGTATCTGCAATGACTTCCCCCATTCCCAGAGCTGTTCCAGAGGGTGCATCCACTTTATGGCGGTGGTGCGCTTCAATGATTTCAATATCCACATCATCACCGAGTACTCTGGCGGCAATTTCCAATAATTTAAAACTTAAATTCACCCCAACACTCATATTGGGTGCAAACACTACCGGGATGCTGCGGGCCGCATCATGAATTTTTTGTTTCTCTTCATCTGAAAATCCCGTGGTTCCAATAACGATTGGGGTCTTGGAGGCCAGACAAATATCAAGATTATCCAGGGTAACCGCCGGTCGGGTAAAATCAATTAAAATTGATCGGCCACTGGCCACTTCAGAAAGATCATCAACAATCTTAACCTGTTGCGCACCAATCCCAGCCATTTCGCCGGCATCAATGCCTATAAACGCATTGCCTTTTTTTTCGATTGCACCATATAGTCTGGCCTGAGGATGAATTTTAACCGCTTCAAGCAGGTTTCTCCCCATTCTTCCGGATGCACCGGTAATTATAATATCAACCACAATAAATTCCTGTCATGTTCAGATTACCACACCATTAAGGCGTAATTTTTTTCCTGTAATTCCATAATATCCGCTGCACCGACATCAACAATTTTAACAAAAGGGAATAAATCACTCTGCGTCCATTGCATGGAGGTCAGGGTACGATTACAGGCATGAAATTTAACCCCCTGTTTTGCCAGACTCTGTATTCTTGCCTTCACCTCATCAGAAACCGGTCGGGCAGGGTTTTTAGCCAGAACATGAATACCTTTGCCAAAACAGACCAGCACCTGATCAATATTATCTTCATATTTGGCAATCATCGCTCCGGCTGAACCTAAGACATGTTCATGATATTCATTATCCGCCCGATTAAACGGATAAACGATAAAGTGCTGCGGGGGATCGCCTGGAAAACGCTCCTCCACTTCTACCGATGTTTCCCGCTGATGCGCCTGTGCATTACCCATTAGTCCGAGCCCGGCAATACCGCTGCCGGCTATTATCCGGTTTACCCATTGACGCCGCCGGGGATCAACTGTTGCGCGTGCCGGCAATGTCAGATATTGCCAGATTTTTTTTAAATACGTCATGTTTATGGACATTAAATTTTCCCGCTTAGTTTTTCATGTCTTCGAAGAAACGTTTCACACCATCCAGCCACGAGTGAGACTTAGGACAATGCGTTTCATTTCCACCGGAGCTAAGTGTTTCCCTGAACTGTGCCAGTAAATCACGTTGTTTTTCTGTCAGATTGACGGGTGTCTCAACGACCGTTCGGCATAATAAATCCCCCTGCAAACCACCACGCACAGATTTTACACCTTTGCCGCGCAGACGGAATATTTTACCCGATTGCGTTTCCTGGGGAATTTTTAAATTAATTTTACCATCCAGGGTAGGGACATCCAAACTACCGCCCAATGCCGCGGTGGCAATATCAATCGGTACTTCACAATGTAAATCGGTGCCGTCACGGGTGAAAATTTCATGCGGCTTAACATGGACATGCACATACAAATCACCCGGGGGACCGCCATTTTGTCCCGCTTCACCTTCATTTGAAAGACGTATCCGATCGCCCGTATCAACACCTTCAGGTATTTTCACGGAAAGCGATTTATATTCCTGAATGCGACCCTCGCCATGACAGGCATCACAGGGATCTTTGATCATTTTGCCACTGCCGTGACAGGACGGACAGGTCTGCTGCAATGAAAAAAAGCCCTGCTGCATCCGAACCTGGCCTGCACCATGACAGGTATCACAGGTTACCGGGGAAGATCCCGGTTTAGCACCGGATCCCTTACATTTCTTACATTCCACATGCGTTGGAATACGAATTTTGACAGAAGTGCCATGAACGGCATCTTCCAGGCTTAATTCCAAGTTGTAGCGCAAATCCGCTCCACGAAAAACCCGTTCACGGGAGCTTGAGGAACGACCGCCGAAAATATCACCAAAAACATCGCCAAAGATATCACTAAAGTCAGCGCCTTGACCGCCTCCGCCGCCGCCCATGCCGCCGAGACCGGCATGCCCGAACTGATCATAAGCAGAACGCTTTTGGGGATCAGAAAGAACTTCATAGGCTTCTTTAATTTCTTTAAACTTTCCTTCCGCAGATGCGTCACCGGCATTACGGTCAGGATGAAATTTCATGGCTAAACGGCGGTAGGCTTTTTTAATATCTGCATCTGAAGCTGAACGTGAGACACCCAGCGTTTCATAATAATCGGCTTTTGACATGAGTATAAACTTTTCCGGTTAGTGAACGAAGGGGCCGGACACAGCATTGCTGAGGCCGGCCCCTGTCCTGGTTTAATGGTTTTTCAGCTCTGCGACTTACTTTTTATCGTCATCGACTTCTTCAAATTCAGCATCAACCACATCATCATCAGCCGCAGCAGCACCTGCTGCACCGGCCGCTCCAGCAGCACCGGCCGCTCCGGCGGCGCCAGCCGCGCCGGCACCATCAGCGCCACTCTGGGCATACATTTTTTCAGCCATTTTTGCAGAGGCATCGGTGAGGGCTTTGGTTTTATCTTCAATCAACTGAACATCATCACCCTTAATCGCTTCTTCGAGATCCTTGACTGCCGCTTCGATAGCAGATTTTTCAGCTGCATCAATTTTATCGCCCATTTCTTCCATGGATTTGGTCGTGGCATTAATCATGTTTTCAGCTGTGTTTCTGGCAGTGACCAAGGCATGGAATTTTTTATCATCTTCCTTGTGAGCTTCAGCATCTTTAACCATACGATCGATTTCATCATCGGATAAACCACTGGAGGCTTTAATCACAATGGATTGTTCTTTACCGGTTGCCTTGTCTTTCGCTGATACATTAAGAATACCATTGGCATCAAGGTCAAAAGACACTTCAATTTGCGGCGTACCGCGCTGTGCAGGCGGGATATCCGACAAATCAAAGCGACCCAGAGATTTATTGGCAGAAGCAATTTCACGTTCACCCTGCAATACATGCACGGTTACAGCAGTCTGATTGTTTTCTGCAGTAGTAAACACCTGAGATGCCTTGGTTGGAATGGTAGTATTTTTTTCCACCAGTTTGGTCATCACACCACCTGCCGTTTCAATGCCGAGGGATAATGGCGTAACGTCAAGTAATAATACATCCTTGACTCCACCGCCTAAGACACCACCTTGAATAGCCGCACCTGCCGCAACCGCTTCATCCGGGTTGACATCACGTCGGGGTTCTTTGCCAAAGAATTCCTGAACAGCTGCCTGCACTTTTGGCATACGGGTCTGCCCACCAACCAGAATCACATCATGCACATCCTTCATGGATAAACCTGCATCATTCAGTGCTGTTTTACACGGATCGATGGTGCGTTTAATTAAATCATCAACCAAGGATTCAAGTTTTGCCCGGGTCACTTTAACATTCAAGTGTTTCGGACCGGATGCGTCTGCTGTAATATAAGGCAGGTTAACATCTGTCTGCTGCGAACTGGATAGTTCAATTTTAGCTTTTTCAGAGGCTTCTTTCAAACGCTGCATGGCTAATGGGTCACCGCGCAAATCCATACCCTGAGATTTTTTAAATTCATCCGCCAGATAATCAATCATGCGCAGGTCAAAATCTTCACCACCAAGGAATGTGTCTCCATTAGTGGACAACACTTCAAACTGGTATTCACCATCAACTTCCGCAATTTCAATTAATGAGATATCAAATGTACCACCACCTAAATCATACACAGCAACAACCGAGTCACCTTTGGCTTTATCCATACCATAAGCCAATGCGGCGGCAGTCGGTTCATTAATGATACGCTTAACTTCCAGACCGGCAATCCGTCCTGCGTCCTTGGTTGCCTGACGCTGAGAATCATTGAAATATGCAGGTACGGTGATGACCGCTTCGGTCACTTCTTCACCCAGATATTCTTCTGCGGTTTTCTTCATTTTCATTAAAACATTGGCAGATACTTCCGGGGGAGCCATTTTCTTACCTTTGACTTCCACCCAGGCATCACCATTGTCCGCTTTAATAATTTTGTATGGTACAAGTTTAATATCTTTTTGAACGGCATCTTCATCAAACGTACGGCCAATAAGACGTTTAATTGCATACAGGGTGTTTTCAGGGTTAGTCACCGCCTGACGTTTAGCTGACTGACCCACTAGGATTTCATCATCGGTAAAAGCAATGATCGAGGGAGTCGTTCTATCGCCTTCCGCATTTTCAATAATTTTATATTTATCACCATCCATTACGGCAACGCATGAATTGGTGGTTCCTAAATCAATACCAATAATTTTTCCCATTTGTTTCTTCCTCAAGTCTAATTAACTCATCAGGGGATGAGTACTTATCTGACGATATAATAATGTTATTCTTTTCAAGAAAATGTCCACTTTAACTAACACTGTAGATGTGGATAGATATCCCTGTTTTCAAGGGGTTATTTCGCAACAACTACCATTGCAGGCCGTAATAGCCGCTCGTTTAAGGTATAACCTTTTTGAAAAACCGATACGACCGTGTTGCTGTCACGCCCTTCCATTTCCAGCATGGACATAGCCTGGTGGAATTCCGGATTGAACGCATCACCTTCTTCAGGATGAACATCTTTAATGCCCATCTTATCCATCGCCGTATTTAACTGCTGCAGGGTCATTTCCATGCCTTCAATTATTTTAGCAATAACGTCGTTGTCTCCTGATTCCTGCTCGCGGGCAGCTTTTATGCCCAGTTCAAGTGAATCTTTAACCGGGAGCATTTCATGAGCCAGCTTTTCCACACCGAACTTATGTGCATTTGCCACATCTTTCTCGCTGCGGCGGCGAATGTTTTCCATTTCTGCTTTGGCGCGTAAAGCCATATCCCAGTTTTCATCTGCTTTTGCTTTTGCTTCTTCCAGTTGCTTTTGGAGTGACTCCAGTTCATTTTCCAGGGCATTATTATTGCCTTCTGCGGCCGCCTGTGTGGCTTGTACTTGCTCTTCCTGAACGTCCACTGCCTCTGCTTGAGGCTTGTCCTGTTCAGCTTCATTCGGGTTCATTTTTTCCTCAGACATAAATTCTTCCAGTTTTCGGTTATCGGTAAAACTAATTTAATGACACAAATGTTGGGGTTACTATTTATTTGTTCAAGGTAGAAGTTAAAATTTTTGCAGTTAAATCGACAATTGGTATGATCCGGTTATAGGCCATCCGGGTTGGTCCAATTACTCCCAGTACACCAATCGTGTCTTCATCAACCTGATATGAGCTAGCCACCAGCGAGCAGGATGAAAAGGGTTCATAGCCTGATTCTCTGCCGATAAATATCTGTACCCCACTGGCCTGATTAACATGATGCAGCATATCTATCATTTTTCGTTTTTCCTGAAATGCCTGGAACACATCACGCAGTTTGTGGATATCCGACATATCTTCATACTGCATCAAATTGGTTTCACCACTGTAAAATAATTCTTCCTGGGCATTATCATCATTAATTGTTGACTGGGCCAATCGGACCGCTTGCTGCAGTAAATTATCCAGTCTAAGCTTGTCGGATTCCAGTTGTTCCACCAGACTCGCTTTGATACTGGACAGACTATGTCCATGATAGGTATCGGTCAAATAATTACTGATTTGCTGAAGTTGTGACTGGCTAAATGTTTGGTTAATCTGGATAATACGGTTTTGCACTTCACCGTTTTGATCGACCAGTATTGCTAATAGACGGTGTTCAGACAGGGTCAGAAATTCAATGTGCTTGAGTGCGGTATTTTTGGCTTTGGGATTTAAAACCACACTGGCCATACGGGTCATATCTG
>JGI10211J34971_10005369_pt1 | contig 10014 bp, 11 predicted proteins | sample Etolagsediment_FD_34971 | JGI IMG/M metagenome (IMG submission 34971)
AAAATGGCATAAGGGGTTCCGTCCAATCGGCCGCTGACCATTTTATAGACATCCTCTACAGCTTCCTCGATGGAATCATACAGGGGGTCATATATTCTCCGTCCCCTTCCGGCCAATTCAACGGCAAACATTTCGATTTTTTTATCCAGGAAGTGCCGCCATTTATTAAATACTGCGGATGAACCCCCGGCATAGGGGAAGCAGAACAATTTGAATTTTTTTTTCATATCACGTTTATGGGTTATGTACCGGGATTGGCTCGAATTAATTCCCGGTATCTTGCTGGCGTGGTTCCGAAATAGAGTTTAAAAATTCGAATAAAATAATCGACCCTGCAAAATCCCATCTTTTTGGATATATTCTTTATGGTCAACGCATCATTCTCTTTTAACAATGCAGCGGAACGGACAATCTTTATTTTGGAAATGAATTCTTCAATGGTGGAATTCTTTTCCTGTTTAAAGGTCCTGGATAGGTGCGACCGATTGATATCCAGGTTATGAGCGATATTCTCCACACTAAGCACTGACAGTTCTTCCAGGTTTCGAGTTAATACATATTCTACAACTCTATCCGAAATTTTAGTATTTTTCATCTTAAATTTAAACATGTAAACAATTTTCTATTTTGATGGAACACTTTATTCTAACAGAATTATGTGGTTTAGGCAAATAAAATTATTGAATAAGTTCATAAAAAAAAGATTTTTTAACAGCGAAAAAGGTATGGCTCACTTAAACGTAGGGGTAATTTTAATAGGTACATCATCCCACCATACTTACTGTATAGTCTCCAGGGGAATTTTTTACAGTTCCCGGAGTATTTGAGAAATGCAGGGGGCAGACGGGCCTGCCCCCTTACTTTACTTTAACCTCAACCTAATCCATATCGCTATTTCTTTAACAGCTCACCGGGATTTTTCATCAGCCGCTCGGCTTTGTATGTAGAGAGTAAAAAGGGATATGGATTCTCAGAAGACAAAACCGGGTATTTATCACTGCCGGTCTTGCCTTCTTTATCGGGTTCCTCATGCTTTTCATATATAGAGAGGACATACTCTTTTTGTCCTTTTATCTTTATGGTATAGATGGGTTCCTTAAAATCTTCTTTTTTCTTGTCATCTAAATATTGATCACATCTTAAATCGGATAACTGGTCCAGGATAGAATCAAGCTCTGTTTTATTACCTTCTTTTCCATCGTTTGAGGCCCAGATGGTTTCTGTTTTTTCCACCGGGGGCACTTTTTCGTCCTTTTTGCCCTCTTCCTTTTTGGCTTCTTCGGTTTTGGCCTCTACGGGTTTCGCCGTTTTGGTAAAGACGTATTTTTTCCCCTCTTTCTCTACTTCTATCTCACTGACTGCATTGGTATCCAGTTTCATTACCACTTTGTCTCTCAAATCATCCGGTTCCTGGTCGAAATGCCTTCGGAAGGATTTATCTGCATGATAGACCCGGTCATCTTCTTTCAGTTTCACAAAGGTGTGGTTATTGGTGGGTGTGGTTTTGCCGATCTCAAATTCGCGCACCACCTGTTCCTTTTGATACGCTTTTACCCGGATGGCATTATCGTTATCCAGGTGGTACCGGGAATAGTTCCTGGCTTTGGAAGCCAGTGCAGTCAGTGTTAAATCACAGATGGTACCGGTAATATCGTTTAGCTTACTTTCGTCCGTGGGATAATCATTGGGCTCAATGAGCCATTTGTTTTCCTTTTTGACCAGTTTCAGGGTCTGGTCGGGTTTGGCGATCTCTATTTTGGTGAGGGTTTTGGCATCGATGGAATTCAATTCCGGCAGTTGATAGTGTACGCTGTCCTCACTTCTAAATACGAGATATAACAGGAGGGCGACAATCACCACCGCCAATATGACATATTCTTTTTTAATACTTTTATTGCTCATGCTGCCTCCTTTTCTCCGGGTTATTTTTTGAACATCACCTGGATTTGTTTCTTCCGGGCGGTCCTGCGGATCCATATAACGATCCCCATCAGTATGAATAACGCAGGCAATCCACCAATATTAAGAATCTTTACCACCCCTTTGACAAAGGGTGAGATTGGCTGCTTCAGTGGATTGAACCGTTGAATCTTACTGCGCATGACCGCAATATCTTCCCGGTTATTCAAATAATCAAGGGTATTTAATAGAAAATCCACATTGGGATTGGGAAAATTTCTTTGCTGCTGAAGCACATTATCCTTCAATACTTCACTGGAACCGATTAAAAAGATTTTTCCTGGTTTTCCCCGGGTAAGAATACCTTTTTCACCTTTGACCCGGGACTCTTTTATGGCTGGTTTTTTCTTCTCTTTTTTATCATCGGCATCAGCCTCTTCTTCATCCTTTTCTTCTTCTTTTTTTGGTTTTTCAGGGATGGGTTTATCAATAAAATAGCTGGGGAATTCGCCTTCTAAGAGATAGGCCAGGGGTTTACTCTCTTTTTGTTTATCGTCTTCCGGCGGCCGGATCATAAAAGGCATCAAATTAATACGGCCCGACATCTCCCAGGATTTATCCGAAGAAGAGAATACTTCAGTCAATTTTAAGTCGTGCGTTTTAATTTTCTCTTTTTCCGCTTCCAGGGGGGAGACCTTAATCATCACCAATCGTTTGATATTTTCCATAAAATCGAGGCTGTGGTTGATCTTTTCATTTCCGATCACAGGGACGAAATAAATGGGCATTTCATTCCCGCTCCTGTCACGGTTCACGTAGCAGTTTTCATCCAATAGGTATGATTTTTTAACCTTCAGGCCGTAATGATTCAGAAGTTTTTCAAGACCCGTATTTAAGGGAAGGTAGATGGGTTGTTGAAAGCCCTGGCGCCGGTTCTGCTGGATCTCGTTAAAGGCATCCATAAAAATAGCCAGTGATTTTCCCTTCATCAGGAATTGGTCGATGAGAAATAACTCCCAATCGGAAAAATTCTCTTTGGCACCGGCAATAATCAGGGTATCGATGCTGTCCGGTATAAAATCCTCTTCAAGAGTAATCTTTTTCACTGTATATTCTTTACTTAAAAGGGCATTAAATTGTTTTAAGGATTCGGGCATCTGCTGCCGCATCATCTGCATTTGGGGCGGTAAATCCACTGAGAGAGCCTGGGTTCCGTGGGTAGAGAGGTAACCGACATCTTCATTAATATCGATGAGGCTGTCGATATTATCATTAATAAAGGTTTCAATTTGTTTCACATCCATGATGGCATATTGTTCTTCCAGTCCTCGGTTGGTTAAGGCCATTTTTCGACTCAACAAATTCTGTTCCAGGGATTTGTCGCCGTAGGACATCCCAATGGCCACCATGCCCTTGCCTGCCTGAACCAGGGTTCCATCCGGTGCGTTAAACCGGGGCCACTGCAAACCGAACCGTTCAAACGGTTTCAATTCTCCAGGTGTTCCCTCTCCCATTGACGGATCGATATGAATGAACTGCAGTTGGCCGTAGGTTTTGCTGCTCAGCCGTTCCACGATCTCCTGGACACCGGGTTTTAATCCTTCCAGTCCCTTCAATTTAATGACCGATGCTATTTGTGAAATGGAGGAAGAGAGCACCAGTGTGACTTTGATCTTTTCCGGTAAATTGACCAATGCGGAGATTTTATTGTTCATTTTTTGGACAGCGCTGGTGATTTTGTATTCCAGCCCTTCGGTGGACTCGATGACCGGGATTTTCTCCATCACATCGCCGTGGATCAATGCCATCCCCATATAGGCCCGCTGAACTTTCATTTCATCTTTCTCAACCACCTGGACATTCCCGGGGTAAATCCCGAAACTGTGGGCCAATTTCCGGTTCTCTTCTATGTCTTCTCCGCCCAAATCCTCTTCTGCTGCACTGACATTGTAAAAACGGAAATTTAAGAAATCATTGGAATAGGCTTCATATTCTTCCAGCAGATCGTGGAGATAGCGTTCGGTATTGTTATAAGGGGCCGGGAGATTTTTCGTGAAAAACACGTTAATCGTAAGGGGTTCATTAAGGGTGGAGACCGCTTCTTTACTGGCAGCCGACAGGGAATAGAGGTCATTGGCAGTTAAATCCACCCGGAAAAACAGGGTCTTGCCCACCAGGTTGATTAATACCAGTACCACCAGGTAGAGGATAAAAATATAGTATTTTTGTTTTCGAGACGTTTGAATATTTGTCTTATTTTTAGCCATTTTAGCCTCCTTATTTTTTTTCCTGCATGATCAGGTTGGCGCCGTAGAGGGCGACAAAGCTGAGGGTGAGAAAGTAGAGGATATTCCGGCTGTCCACTACACCCCTGGCGATATTCTCGAAATGGTGTTTAGCACTGAAATATTGAAAGAAATTCACAACAGAATCCGGAAGGAAAAAAAGTAGAAAATCCATCAACAGGGTAAGGCAGACGCAGATGGTCATCCCAATAATAAACGCCACCACCTGGTTTCGGGTCAGGGAAGAGGCCAGTAATCCGATGGCGCTGAAAGTCGCTCCCAGAAGCAGGGCACCGATGTAACCGCCAATCACAGGCCCCCAGTCCAATTTACCCAGCAGTGTGACAGTGACAGCATAAAATAATGTAGGGGCCAACATCACAGCAATAAAAGCAACCGATGCCAGGAATTTTCCTACAATGATATCCCTGAAAGTCACCGGTAAAGTGAGAAGCAGCTCATAGGTGCCTACATTCATCTCCTCTGAAAACAACCGCATGGTAACTGCCGGGACAATAAAGGCAAGGGTAGGGGGGAGCAAAGAGAAGAAATCCACCAAACTGGCCTGGTCATTGATGAAAAAAGTTGAAAAAAACAACCAACCGATGATCAATAAAAATATCGAGATAACGATATAGGCGATTGGTGAGATAAAATAGGATTTAAACTCTTTTTTAAAAATATATTTCACATTTTCCGTATATTTCATTAGTGACCTCCTCTTGTAATTTTTCTGAACAGTGTTTCAAGCGATTGATTTTTCGTCAGTTCCCTCAGTTCATCGATTGTATAATCTGCTGCCACCTTTCCATTGTCGATAATAATGACCCGGTTGCAGGTGGCTTCTGCTTCACTGAGGATATGGGTGGAAAAGATGATGGTTTTTTCTTTCCCGATTCGTTTGATAATTTCACGGGTATCGGCTATCTGGTTAGGGTCCAGGCCCACGGTCGGTTCGTCCAGTACCAGTATCTCAGGGTCTCCCATCAAGGCATGAGCAATCCCCACCCGCTGCCGGTATCCTTTGGAGAGTTCACTCACAGTCATATGCATCACTTCGTTTAAACTGCAAAGGTTTGCCAGTTCTTTGATATGCTCGAGTTTCTCATCTGCAGGAACACCGCGAATATCCGCCACATAATTCAGGTAGTCATAGACCAGCATATCATGGTAGATAGGAGCGGATTCAGGGAGATACCCGATGAGTCTTTTTATCTCCAATGGGTGCTCATGGATATCATAATCTTTGACCTTAATGGTACCTGAGGTGGCTTGCAGGTACCCGGTTAGAATCCTGTAAGTGGTAGTCTTGCCTGCGCCATTGGGTCCCAGGAAGCCCAGGATTTCACCCTTTTTGACTTCAAAGCTGACATTATCCACGGCGCAAAGTTCACCGTAGTATTTTGTCAGGTTCTCAAATTTAATCATTCGATCCTCCTCTAAAATATGAAAATGTTCAAGAATCAATAGAAAAAAATTTTAACAAAAATCCAGTTTTTGTCAAGTGCAAATGCTCTCCGAATCCACCAACTGGTTTTTGGAAAATGGTGGATTTGGTGTTCAAAGTTCAAAGTTCAATGTTTTTTTATAGCTAGGAGGCTGTCTGACAATGCCGGGTGAACACAAGGAGGCTGTCTCAAAACTAGCGGGTGAACACAAGGTTCACCCCTACATCAGTCCCGAAACCCTTTGTAGGGGCGAATCTTGTGTTCGCCCGAATCTCGAATTCAATCCTTTTTTGGGGTTTTGAGACAGCCTCCTTGTGTTCGCCTGTTTTAGTTCTTTAAAAAATAGGAGTACCATTTTCAGGCGAACACAAAATGCAGGACGAGCTCCTACCTATGCGGTTCTTCCGAAAAATAAATAATTTGACGGTGAATTTGGAGTGACTTCCTATGAGAACGATATCCAGCCAGGCTTGAGGTTGCTCAACCTCGCACTTAGCCTCTGTTTTCCGGTTTCCCTATTTTTTTAGAAAGTTTACATCATCGCACCGGGAATATATGTTGTCAGCCTTATGCATATTCCAATTCTACTTTCGCTTCAGGTACTTTTTCAGGACAATCAATTTGCTGGTGTAGCTCACATTGGTCAACATAATAACGGCTCTTTCATTATCCGGGAGTTCTTCGAAAAATATCCCCTCCCATCCATCAAAATCACCTTCATCGATCAATATCCGGTCACCACTTTCAAATTTTTCTTCACGCCTGATCAGCGTTACAATACCTTCATTGTCTTCTCTCAGCCTGATGTCTTCGATTTTTTTGTCATTAATTGTCCATAGCCCTTCATTATTACCCAGAACAGATTTAACGCCGCGGGTATAACGAACCTTATGATACAGCTCAATAACAGAAAATTGGGCAAATAGGTAACCACTAAAGAGGGGTGAAATGATTTCCCTTTTCTCTTTGTTTTTCTTTATTTTTTTCTGATACAAAGGCAGGTAGACATTAGCGCCCAGTGACTTTAAGCTCTTTTCAGCCAAAAACTCTTGTTTTGGTTTTGTACTAATTATAAACCAACTACCCATTTCACTCATGGGAGTATTCTACTCTATTTTTCCCAGGATGTCAATGACTTAAAAAGGTTAAAATGAAGGCTAAATCACGAATTGAAGGTATAAAGCGAAATTTAAAGGGGAAAAAAAATTAAAAAAAAATAAAAGGAAATTATAATTTTCAAGTAAGAATTATTGGAGATGAATCCGCTTATTCTTTCTCCCGGTTTTTTTCCCATAAGGGCTTCATTTTTTTCCTGATTTCAGCCATCTTTTGTAACTGGGTTGGAGTTAATATCTCTTTTAAATCCAACAAGTAATTCATACAATGAACGATCAAATCTGTTTTTTCTTTGCTGATTTCGCGTATGTACTTTTCCACCTGCCTCCTATCCATTTCCCCTGGCTGCGATTTTAAGTATGAAGCAAATCGCAGTTCTTTAATCTTTATTTCCGCACTGTTCCGGATGAGAAACGCCTCATGGACCAACATGATATTTTCGATTTTTTCTTCTTGTTCATTGGTAAGACCGATTTTATCTTTCACTTTCAAGATCAAGCGAGCATCGTAGAGATCACTTTCCGCCAAAAAAACGGCTATTTCCGCATACCTATGCGGTCTCTCTTTTGTTATGTCCATATAAGCACTTAAAGGATTCGTAAAAAACACCGTCATTAAAACCATTTGAATAAAAATAGTCATCCTTATCCTTAACCTTCGTTTCTGTGTATGTGTATTTATATGGTTAATCATGGTCCTCTCCTTTTTTTAAAGGTCTTCTTTTATCGATGAAGAACCAGTTTTTGCTCACTCTATAGAGAAAGTTGAGCCGCTGTCCCGGCTCCAAAAGAGCATTGATCCGAATCAGGGTGTCAACAAACAACAGGTTTAATTCATTCTCCAGTTGATTCAACTCATCGGTGCGTGTGGTAATCGTCTGCGGATCAAATGAAGGGTCACCCAATTCATCGATTATATCGATCCGTTTTTCCAGTATCTCCTGCTTGTATCTCATCAGGTTCAACCTGAATTTTTTTATTATGCTGGAAAGCTGCTCCTTCTGTTCCTTCTGAAGATTGAGTGTGGTTTTGGTTTTTAATTTTATCTCTTTCTCCGGCTCCTTATGTTTGACAAGAAATTTATTATAGATATAGGGCGCAGCAAAGGCAAAATTAAGGGCCAGTGAAGCTGCCAGAACCAGTTTTAACCATTTCGCTTTCATCTTACTCGTACTCCCCGTTATACACCATTTCAATGGTTCTATCCTGTATTTCGATTAAATTTAATTGCTGGCTCTCCGCCAGGAGGGCTGAGTAATCGGAGATAGTGGCGCTGCCGGAGAGTGTGGAAGCCTTTACCGGTTCTTGTATCTGAGGCTTCAGGTTGGGATTCAGCATCAAACCCAGCAAGCAAAAAATAATAAACACAAAAGAGTAAACCAACGAGGGCAGGGCAAACCATCGGGTTTTTTCCCCTTGCGTGTGCTTTACTTTTGCCATGACCTGTGCTGTAAAGTTTTGTTGGGGATCTACCTCAGGCAGCGTCTTGATGCCATTGGCTGCAATTTCCAACAGCCTCAATTCTTGCCTGCATCTCTGGCATTCCCCCAGGTGGGCATTGACTTCCTCCCGGAGCCGCCTATCCAGTTCGCCATCCTGGTACTGGCTTAAATATAATATTGTTTCTCTACACTTCATATTACCCTCACTTCTAAAACATTCTTCTTGCCTCTTTCTTGCAAATTTTCTTGCGAATTTTCCATTGAAAGAACCTGGCGTTTTAAATTGCTTTTTCCCCTTGAGATCAACGTTTCGATTTTCGGTACGGACCACCCGGTGATTTCCTCGATTTTTTTATATGAAAAATCCAGGTAAACTTTCATTATCAGTGCAATTCTCTGGTTTTCATTTAAGTTTTTCAAAGCAGCCGTCAGCATCTCCTCTTGTTGATGTTTTTCCATCACTGCGTATTGGGTTTCTTCTGCCTGGAAATGCCTGTTCTCTGCATCCCTGGATAAAAAACCTGAAAACAGGAGCACTCTCTTTTGCTTTTTTATGTAATTCAGCGTTTTATTTTTGGCAATGGTGAAGATAAAGGCCTGGAAATTATCCTGGGATTTGTATTTTTTTATGGATTCATAGACTTTTAGAAAGACATCTTGAGCCAGGCTCTGGGCTTCGTCGTAATCGAAGATCATTTTATGGATAAAATTAATGATTTTTTTCTTATAGCGGTCCACTAAAATCTCGAAGTTCCGGGTATTCCCTTCCCGCACAGAGCGCACCACATCATCATCGGAAAATACATTGTCTTTTTCTGTCACGTTACTATTATAACAAATTATGGATAAAAATCTTGCATAAAAAAGACCAGGATTACCAGGATTTAAGGATTACCAGGATTATTCTGCTGTGGGGAATTGTTTGATTAAAAGGTTGTAATATTGGGCAGCGTGGTGCTGCCAGAAAAAATCGTCGTGATCCGCACTGTTGATGCCTGGAATTCCTTCAAGTAAAATCGGTGTCCCACAGCCAAAATAATTTAATGTCGTTGGCAGTTTAAGACTTTCGATAATTTCGATTACCTTTTTGAGCAAGGGATATTTGGAATATATATCAGCAGTTGTTAAGGGGTTCGGATGGCTGAAATCGCTGAGGAGCTGGATGGATAAAGGAATCTGCGGCACCCAATCCTGCGTGTTGGTAACGCGGAAACCTTTGGATTTCACGCAATCACGGTTGGCCGTAATATGCTCGAAATCATACCCATAATAATCGTTGCCTGGTTTTGGCTGGGCAAATACGTAGGTCTTAACGCTCACAGGTTCTATTGAGTAAAGCTGTTGATAATGCAGGAACGATGTGCAGAGTGTAGCAAGCGCAGCGCCCTGGCTGTGACCAATAATAAATAGTTCCGGTTCTGAAGATAGTCCCAGGATAACTTCCAATTGCAAGAGTAAATCAGGCAGCATACTGGCCAAACCAATGGTAAACCCGGTATGAACCCTGGCCCGGGGGTCTTTTGCAAGGCTTATGGTGTGTTTTTTCCCCAAAAACGTAAACGACACAGAAGCAGGAATCATTATGACTAATGCATCCTCCAGATAGCTGGGAATGGCATAGATGGTGGCCCTGAAACATACGGTGAATCGATTTTTTTTGTTAATACTTTGCCATATTTCAAAGTAATTGTTCCCGGGTTTGAATGACGATTTAGGTGCATAAAATAGCTTCCATTTTGTAGGCGCTGGTGGCAGTTTAAAATCTGGCGGGATCGGGGTTTCCGGCGGCGGCTTTGGGTCTCCTTTTACCACTCTGCCGTTTATC
>JGI10211J34971_10005372_pt1 | contig 10012 bp, 14 predicted proteins | sample Etolagsediment_FD_34971 | JGI IMG/M metagenome (IMG submission 34971)
AAAAGAAAAATAGTAGGAGTTGCAAATGGAAAAGCAGAGTTCGGGCCTCGTGCGCTCGGTAATCGTAGTCTTCTTGGTGATGTTCGTTACGATATTAAAGATACAGTCAATACCATCAAGCGAAGACAAAAGTTTCGTCCTTTTGCTCCCGCGATATTGGAGGAATATGTAGATGAATATTTTGAAGGACATACAAATGAGTATATGCAATATGTGGCAAAAGCTAAGCATGATTATGCATCAGTCACTCATGTTGATGGAACAGCAAGGGTACAAGTCGTTAGAAAGGATTGTACATCAGCACTGCGACCTATACTAGAAGAATATTATGAGAAAACAGGAGTACCTATGTTATTGAATACAAGTTTAAACATTAAAGGGAAACCTATGGTAAACACCGAAGAAGATGCATCTAGATTTCAAGAATTATATGGAGTAAGAGTATTTTGATTTATTGGAACGGGTGTAGTTTTGTGCGAGGTATGGAAGTTGAGAATAGACCTGAAGATATCTTTGCAAATATTGTAAGTAAAAAATTAAACCAACCTTGGTGGGATAATGCAAAGATTGGTGGAAGCAATGATAGAATCTGGAGAACTACAGTAGACGATATGCTTCGTAGTCCAGCAAAATTAGTTATTATTGTATGGTCAGGATTAAACAGATTTGAGTTTTTAGATAGAAGAAATACTTGGAGAAGTGCAGTTTGGGTTAAATATATGTTTGATAAAATTACACTTAAAATAAGTGACCAATCAGAAGTGCATTTTCATCCTACTATGAATTTACAAGAATGGGAAGCAATAAATAACTATGCTGTAACTGTTAGAAATATGAAGTATAATTTATTGTATAGTTTACACTATATGTTAAGTACAAAATATTTTTTAGAAGCAAAAGGAATACCTTATCTATTCTACAATATGTCAGACGGACAATTCAATCCAAGTAAAAAGATACTAGATGAAGAAAGAGTTGAAGGTGCAAACACCTTATGGAAAGTACAACATATGAAGTTAGACGACTATATGAGAGAATTACCACATATGAAAACTGAAGCGTTTTATGATATGTGCAAAAGAAAAAACGTACCATTTGGACCAAAAGATCATCCACTAGAGGAAGGACATAGGTTAATGGCAAAAAGAATCATTGGAGATATATATGATAAAAAATTGGATAAAGTATTTAGTTAAGAAATGGAAGGCTTTGGTCTTTCAGTGGAAGAATCGCAACATGGTTGAGGATACTCATATTTATGAAGGCGAGGACAATTAAATTGTGTTTCAAATTTACTCATCTACCACGGAAAAAATAGTTCTTGACAGCAGCTTAAAAATCCTTTATAATATATGTATATTTTGGAGAGAGAAGCTAAGTGAAACAGATATTACCACCAACTAACTGTCCCGCGTGTGATAGTAAGTTAGAGTTAGTAAACGATCAGTTATTCTGTCGTAACGAACTCTGCTCAGCACAGTGGGGTAAGAAAGTGGAACACTTTGCTTCAACTCTTAAGATAAAAGGGCTCGGACCAGCAACTCTCAACAAGTTGCAAATCCAAGACTATTCGGAACTATTTGAACTTACTGTATCTGATATACAAGATAGATTAGGCAGTCAAAGATTAGCTGAGAAACTCTTTCTGGAGATTGAAAAATCAAAAGAGAGTAAGTTGGTGGATATAATACCAGCTTTCAGCATACCCCTTATTGGTCGGTCGGCTTCTCAAAAATTATGCGATAAAATATCAAACATCGAAGATATTAGCGAGAAAAGTTGTACTGAAGCAGGTATTGGACCAAAGGCATCAGCTAATCTATTGAACTGGTTAAATACAGAATTTTATCCAAATCAGTACTTGACAACACTACCTTTCAACTGGAATAATAAAATTAATAAGAAAAAAGAGGTCACAGGCGTTGTTTGTATCACAGGAAAGTTAAAGTCATATCCGACTAAAGCATTTGCTGAAAAAGTTCTAAATGAATATGGATTTATAGTAAAGAGTTCTCTGACAAAAGACTGTACTCATCTTGTTAATGAGTCAGGCATTGAGTCGGCAAAAACACAGACAGCTCGTGACCGAGGTGTTATAATAATAAGTAATATTAAACATTTAATTGGAGAAAATTAAAAATGGCATTACCAAAATGGACAGACGAAAGAACACAACAATTAGTTGATTTCGTTGGAAGTGAGTCCCCAATCTCACAAGACACAGTTGCTTCAGCAGCTGATGAGTTAGAAACATCTGTTAGATCAGTAAGTTCAAAACTTAGAAAAATGGGTTTCGAGGTTGAATTAGCCTCAGCTTCACAAAGTAAGTCTTTTTCAGACGAGCAAGAAGCAACTCTTAGCACATTCGTGCAAGACAACAGTGGTTCTTACACATATGCAGAAATCGCTGAAAACTTTGAAGGCGGAGCTTTTACAGCTAAGTCAATTCAAGGTAAAATCCTTTCTATGCAGTTAACAGAACATGTTAAACCTGCACCTAAAGTTGAGACTGTAAAGTCATACAACGAACAGGAAGAAGGACAATTCGTATCATTAGTTAATGATGGTGCGTATATTGAGGACATCGCTGAAGCTTTAGGCAGAAGTGTAAACTCAATCAGAGGAAAAGCTTTATCACTCTTAAGAGCTGGTGAAATCAATGCTATTCCTAAGCAGAAAGAAACCAAAGGTTCAAGCAAAGCTGATCCTTTAGCAGGTGTCGACATTGACGGCATGACTGTTGAAGAAATTGCTGATGAAATCGGCAAAACAGTAAGAGGCGTGAAAACAATGCTTACTAGAAGAGGTCTACAATGCTCAGACTATAATGGAGCTGCTAAAAAAGAAATAGGCTAATACCTATTCATTCCTAGGCGGGCTTCGGCTCGCCTTTTTTTCAACTATAAATTGTAAGTGGAGAGACAATTTGACCCTAGAAAGTGCATTACTAAAGCAAATACTTGCGAATGGCGATTTTGAGACTTGGAATGGTCTTAAAGAGCATTACTTTCCAGAAGGAGAGTATCGTAAGTTATGGCGTGTAGTAGATAAGCATGTACACAAATACAACGACTTACCTACATTTGAGGACTTAAAACTAGAAGTTCGTTCACGTGATTTGCAAGAAAAAATATATGCCATAGAAACAGTTGAAACAGATATCGAGTCCATAATCTTATTGGACTATCTGAAAAATCAATTCACACAATCCGAAATCCTATCAAAACTAGAAAACTACATAGACCATCAAGTTGCAATCTCTGACGCTAGAGAAAATATAGACTTGTTGCAAGAAATAGTCGTCCAAGTAGAAGATGCAGTAGATACAAACGATGAAGCAGACGACATGAATAGTGTAGAGTTGTTTGATAGCGATGAGGATTTAGCCAAGTTTTTACCGCTCGGTCTAAATCAAGAATATGACTTAGACTACAAATTCTCTCCCAAAGACTTGGTCGTTATAGGCGGACATCGTGGAGGAGGTAAGTCCTTTACATGTTGTAATATTGCTGCTGCCGCACAAGAAAGAGGCAAGTCAGCACTCTATTTTACTATCGAAATGGATACCAGACAAATGTTGCAGAGAATCTGTGGCATACAGACTGGTATTAATAGTGGTCGTATCAAAGCAAAAAATCTTAATCCTATGGAATGGGATAAAGTTGCTCAATGGTGGGCTGCTAGATTCAGTAATGGAACAGAAGCATATAATGAATGGCGAGATCATCAAGATTTCGACAAGTTTCACTATCAACTTAGTAGAAACAAGTTAGCTGATGCTCCACAAATAGATATACATTACGACCCTTCTCTTACTCTAGCAAAAATTATCAGCGTAGTAAGACAAAAACAAGCCCAGTTACCAAACTTGGGTATTGTAATAGTAGACTATCTAAACCAAGTTAAACGCCATAACGCACCTAGTCGTCAAGGTCAATATGATTGGACCGAGCAAATCGAGATCTCAAAAGGTCTCAAATCTCTCGCACAAGAGAGTAAAGTTCTAGTTCTCTCCGCTTTCCAGACTAATGAGAAAGGAGAGGCAAGATTCTCAAAAGGAATCTTGGATGCTGTTGATGCTGCTTACAGTATTCAGCATTGGGGAGACTCAGAGCCTTGTATTAAGTTTAAGTGTGACAAGATGAGAAGTGGTTCAATTGAGCCGTTCACATCTGAAATGAACTGGGAGACACTAAAGATCGGGCCTCACACAGCCTTAGACCCAGATGAAAAAGCAGAATTAAAAGAAACCATGACAACAGGGGAAGACACATACGACTTATGATATTATACACAGAACAACAACTAGAAGAAGCATGGCATTGTCATTGTGCAGAAATTGCATATACTAATCAAGAATCAGAAATTATGCCAAATATTTCTTTCCCTACTCTAGAAGAATTTAGAAAAATATATGAACAAACAGTAGAGGATATACACAATGGTTATACATGATATAAAGAGTTGTTTTATTCACATTCCTAAGTGTGGAGGTATTTCTATTACTACTGCTTTTATGCGTAAGAAAAATGATAAAAATTTTAATCTTCAACATAGAAATTGGCAAGTAGGACTTAATTCAGATTTTACTAGGCAGAAAGATGGGAAAACTTTCTATTTTAATAATATACATGCAACTTATGACCAGTTAGCAGTAGAACTGCCAAACTATAAGTACTATACTGTAATTAGAAATCCACTAACTAGATGGGAAAGTCTATATAAACATAACTGTGATGAAAATTTTATAGTAGACTGGGATATTATAACTTGGACAAGAAAAGCAATAGCCTCATTAGAAAATGGAGCATACTTTGGTAGTATACAAAACTTAGATGAATTTGAAAGAAGTAGAGTTAGAATGGGCAGTTATCATGTTATGTATTTACCAGCATGGGTATACTATAGAGAGCCAGAGGTAGAAGTACATAGACTAGAAGATCAAACTATTTGGAATAGATTGAAATTGGAAAAAATTACTGCTCATAAATCTAAAACACAAATAGCACCTTATAATAAAGATAGGGTAAAAGAAATGATTTATAATTACTTTAAAAAGGATTTTGAAAGATGGCAGATGACAGAGTAAGCAGAGAAACTGCAGAATTAGTACCTCTTGCAGGACATACTTGGTATGTAAGAAAGATAGGGTGGTTATTAGAGCAAGATAAAGTTAAAGAAAATATTATGAATGTTCCACCAAATGAACCACTTAGGGAAGCATTAAAGAAAGAAGGAGTACGTTCTCCTTTTCTTTGTATGCCTAACTGGTATCCAATAGCAGGTAGTCAAAGACTAAGAGTTCTTAGTGAGATACCTGAACTACATGAACAAGAAGTAAGAGTCTGTAGATTTGATAAAGAGTGGTGGTTACATTACTATCTATGGGCAGATAAAGAGTTTAGAGATAAAGCAGTTGCTGTTTGGTTTCAAATGGCAGAATTAGTATGGAAGTCTATGTACTATGAAGACGACCCAAAATTTAGAGAGTATGAACGAATTGGCGATACGCTAAAGTGGAAACATCATGAAAAAAGGACAGAAAAATAGTTCTTGACAGCAATATAAAAATTTGTTATAATATATATAATTATGATAGCAGAAGAACTTTTACAGAACAAGAAAATTAAATATCGCATTAGTGGACAAGATGCCGTAATCTCGTGTCTGAACCCAGAGCATGATGATAGCAACCCAAGTATGAGAGTAGATAAAGTAACGGGTATATTCAATTGTTTTTCTTGTGGCTATAAAGGCAATCTGTTTACATACTTTGGCGCACCTGCTTCTCCACTAGAAGTTCGTACGCACAGAATCAAAGAAAAAATTAATAAAGTTAAAAGCGAAACTGTCGGTATCCAACTCCCAAAGGATAGAGTCCCTTGGAAAGGTGGTGGAATCAGAAATATATCTGAGGAGACTCTTGCAATATGGGGAGCGTTCACATGGAACGTACCCAATTTTGAGAATCGTATCATCTTTCCAATAAGGGATGTCCGAGGTAAGACAGTGGCTCTGATTGGTAGAAGTCTGGACGACTTTAGTATGAATAAATATTTCATATATCCGAATGGCGCAGAGATGCCGTTCTGTCCAGCAAAAGTAAAACCAGTGCAGAATAGAGTTATATTGGTAGAGGGCATCTTTGATGCTCTTAACCTTTGGGACAAAGGTCTCAAAAATACAGTGTGCTGTTTCGGTACACAACAAGTGAATTGGGTCAAACTAAGTCTATTGAAACTTCAAGGAGTTTCAGGAGTAGACATTATGTTTGATGGGGATGAGGCGGGTATAAAAGCAGGTGAAATGGCAAAAGGGTTAGCAGAACAACTAGAAATGTCTGCAAGAGTGATAAAATTACGAGAGAACGTAGACCCAGGCAATCTCACAAAACCAGAAATAGAAAGATTAAAGGAAAAGTTATATGGCTAAAATAGCAATAGTAGAAAAAACAATGTCAAGTACTAACTATGATAAGTACTTTGACTTCGAGCATGATAGGTACGCACTATGTAGTGATAGTTCAAAACAGAAAATTTTGAAAAGAGATGTTGATATAGAAATCGATATTGACTCGTACGATTGGCTCATTCTTGTAGGTTCAGAGCCTTTCAAAATGTACACTAGAAAGACATCAATAACAGAGTACAATGGAAAAATTGTTGATGATAAGTTTTTAGCATTGATTAACCCCGCAATGATAAAGTTTCGACCAGAAGCAAAGAAGTCATTCGAGGAAGCCATTGAGAGTATATCGGGGTATATAAGCGGAGAACTTAAACAAAAATCGCTAGGCGAAGATAAATGTTTTGGTATTCAAGATAGTGAAGAACTACATAAGTATTTACAAGAAGCGCTAGACCATCCCAATGATTTTATCGGACTTGACTCCGAAACTTCATCATTATATTGTAGAGATGGGTATATGCTAGGCTTTTCTATGTCTTACAAAAGAGAACATGGTGTATATGTAGATTGTGAGTGTATAGACGATAAAGCAGAAAAGATGATGCAAGAGCTGTTCAATAAGAAACGAGTCGTATTTCACAATAGTAAGTTTGATTTACAATGGTTTGAGTATCATTTCAACTTTGAGTTTCCACACTTCGAAGATACTATGCTTATGCACTACATGTTTGATGAGAACCCAGGTACGCATGGTCTAAAACAACTTGCTATCAAGCACACAGAATATGGCGACTATGAAGCAGAACTTGACAACTGGATTCAAGACTACAAGAAAAGAACAGGAGTACTCAAATCAGACTTTAGTTATGACTTAGTTCCATTTGAAACAATGAAATACTATGCCGCAATGGATGCCATAGTAACATTTATATTGTTTGAGAAATTTGAGAAGGCAATATTGAAAAATGAGAAACTATATTGGGTATATAAGAATATTCTTATAGAAGGAGTAAGATTCCTAAAAGATGTAGAATCTAACGGAGTACCTTTTGACCTTGCTCGACTAGAGTTTGGTCAGAAAAGAATGGGCGAAGATATACAGAAAGCAGTAGATGCCCTACAAGAGTTTCCTGAAGTAAAAGCATTTATCAAAGCCAAGGGTGGATTTAATCCTAACTCAACTCTACAGCTTAGAAGTCTATTATTTGATTATATAGGCTTAACCCCAACGGGTAAGAAAACGGGTACAGGTGCTGATAGTACTGATGCAGAAGTATTGGGTATGTTGGCAGAAGAACACGAAGTACCAAAACATATTCTTGAAATACGACAGAAAGTAAAAATCAAGAATACATATCTTGATAAAATTATTCCTAACCTCGATAGAGATGGAAGACTAAGAACAAACTTCAATCTACATGGTACAACCAGTGGTAGATTAAGTAGTAGTGGTAAACTAAATATGCAACAGCTTCCAAGAGATAACCCCACAGTTAAGGGGTGTATCAAGGCAAAAGCAGGGCATAAAATAGTTGCCATGGACTTAACAACAGCAGAGGTATACTGTGCCGCTGTACTTGCAAAAGACAAAGGATTACAAGAAGTATTTAAGTCTGGAGGAAACTTTCATAGTACGATTGCAAAACAAGTGTTTCGACTTCCGTGTGAAGTTGATGAAGTCGCAGAACTCTACGGAGACAAACGACAACAAGCTAAAGCTGTTACATTCGGTATTATGTATGGAGCAGGGCCGAAAAAGATTAGTGAACAGGTTACTAAAGATAGTGGCAGTGAGTTTACTATGCAGGAAGCTCAACATGTTATCAAAGATTATTTTGAAGCGTTTCCTAATTTACGAAGATGGTTGAATGATATGCAGAAGTTTATTCAAGCCAATGGTTTCATTTACAGTCATTTCGGAAGAAAGAGAAGATTACCAAATGTATTTTCGCAAGATAAGGGAATCGCTGCTCACGAAGTAAGGTCAGGAGTTAATGCACTTGTCCAGTCTGTATCATCCGACATCAATCTGCTTGGTGCAATCGATACACAAAAATATATTCGCAAGACTGGTATGAAAGCAAAGATATTTGCCTTAGTGCATGACTCCATTTTAGCAGAAGTGCCCGAAGATGAGGTAGAACTATATAGTCAGAAACTGAAAGAGTTTATTCAAAAAGATAGAGGACTGTCAATACCTGGCGCTCCAGTTGGTTGTGACTTTGATGTTGCAGATGATTATTCACTAGGAAAATTTGAGAAATTATACGGATTATGAGTAAATTTGGTAAAGCAATAGATAACGAAGTACGATATAATGGATTAAACATGTTTAAAGCATTTCTCGGAGGGATGGCTTTTGGAGCATTATTAATGGGGATATTATGAGTTTAGTAACAGTAATAAAACACTATGATGAATTAACAACTGATGAACTTTATAGAGTTATACAGTTAAGAATACAAGGATTTATAGTAAGAAATGGAACTTGCTATCAAGACCTAGAGGCATATTATGATAAAGAGCAGTGGTACATGATGACATATGACACAGTTCTAGGAATAGAGCCACAGTTAATGGTAGGAGTAAACGCACTATGTACTAATAAAGTATTTACAGGGGATGATGGTACGGAGTATCGTTATCCTGCATTTCGTAGACAAGCATGGCAAGACTCACACAAAGGAGGAGCTTCTACTTATGATTTAACAAATGGTAGAGAGTTTTGTAAAAAACAATTTGGTAGTCCGAATATGATGTGTGAAATAACCTACGAGCCTGGCAGACAGGTGTTTTTAGATTTCGGAATGAGAGAAGTAGGAACAAATATAGACCCAGCGGGTAGAAAAAATTGGGTATTTGTTTATGAATCTTAAAGAAAAAATACAAATTAGATTAGACCAAATAGAAATGCTTATGAACAAGGATTATCATTTAAAGAATCCTGATGAAGTATATAATCAAACACTACATGTAAGCAAGTTTTGGTCAATATTATCAGAAGAAGATAGAGACTTTATTCAAGGAGTTCAGTCTTCTATTGAAGAGGGATGGTCTTGGAAAAGTGAAGATAGTTGACAAGTATAAAATGATACAACCAATTAGTTTTGAAATTGATAGAGAGTATATGTTAGATATTAGCTATAAACTTAGATGGAATAAGTATATACATAAAAATGGAAAAGTAATACCAAATTATTTTTATGCACACTATCATGATGATCAAATAGAAGGCTTTATAGATACTATACCTTGTCTACGAGAATGTAAGTGGAGAAGTAGTTTTGTAAAAATGACTGGGGATGAACTAGAATGGCATACTGATAAAGGCTCTAAATGTGCAATTATTTGGGGATTACAAGGTTGGGAAGATTCTTGTACTCATTTTTTACCTCATAATCAAATACTAGGAAATAAACATGACCATATAAGAAAGTGGGTATATAAAGATGCTATTATGGACACACAAATTAAACACAGAGTAAGTTTAGGAAAACAAGGTAAGATAATATATAAAATCTCTATTTTAGATAAGAATTTTCAATGGTTATACAAAAAATGGATAAAGCAGTATAAAGGATTTAAAATAGTTGATTAAATTTCC